>Ga0066256_1000181_pt1 | contig 270981 bp, 260 predicted proteins | sample ThiBio_1000_biof_FD_87107 | JGI IMG/M metagenome (GOLD analysis project Ga0066256, IMG submission 87107) | Wastewater bioreactor microbial communities from Cape Town, South Africa - Thiocy_expt_1000_biof (version 2) | ecosystem: Engineered > Bioreactor > Thiocyanate-remediating >... | reverse complement strand
TAAGCCTCTGATTTTCATAAAACTAGAAAATCAGTAGTTTCAAATCGTCACCGCCCTAAAAATGCTTGAAACACACGACTACCAAGACTTTCAAAGAACTTCAATTAAATTATACCGGACACTAGTGAATACTTATAACTTATAACTTCTCCAACGGGTTACCTTTTTCAATGCCGGGTATATATAGCTGTAACCGGTTACTTCGTTTCATCCGCTGAACAACCCGGAAAGAAAAATGAAGTGCAGTGATAAAATTACTGACCACTCATTTGTGAAATCTTTCTGTTCCTGCATCTATTAATCACTGATAAAGTAAGTATAGCCATGAACATTTATCACCAGCTGCGTGCAGCACGGGTGTTGATTCCCGTGCTGTGCCTGGTGGCTTACGGTTGCAACAATAAGCCATCATCAACTTCAAACACACAGTACAAAACCCGGGAAGATGCGCTTCTGCAAAGCCCCGTCGCAGGCGAACCTGTAACAGATGAAGCAAAGTCGTTGACGCTTGTCAAAGAGGAGGAACTCTTTGATGGCGAAGGTTATGCCAGCATCGAAGAAAACAGTTTTCTGTCTCCGCGACAGGAGCCGTTATCGACCTTTGCAGCAGACGTAGACCGCGCTTCTTACAGCAACGTGCGCCGCTTTCTTGAATCCGGCAACATGCCGCCGGCCGGTGCCGTACGCATCGAAGAACTCGTCAATTATTTTGACTACAATTATCCCGAACCAACCGGTGAACATCCCGTTGCCATTCATACCGAACTGGCCGATTGTCCCTGGAATGCATCTCATCGTTTATTGAAGGTTGGTATACAGGGACGCAGAATTCCCACCACCGATCTGCCTCCTTCCAATCTTGTTTTCCTTGTTGATGTTTCCGGCTCGATGGATGAACCGAACAAACTTCCCCTTGTACAAGCCTCGCTCCATTTACTGACCGATCAGCTACGCGCTACAGACAGAGTAGCGATCGTTACTTATGCCGGCAATGCCGGTGTGGTATTACCCGCAACGTCGGGCAACAACAAACAGCAGATACACAATGCCATCGACCGGCTTAATGCCGGTGGTTCCACGGCCGGCGGTGAAGGCATCGAACTCGCCTATAAAATTGCCCGGCAACAATTCATGAAAGAAGGCAATAACCGCGTGATCATTGCCACCGACGGTGATTTCAATGTAGGCGTTTCCAGCGAAGATGAATTGATACGCCTCATCGAGCACGAACGTAAAAGCGGTGTGTATCTTTCCGTGCTTGGTTTTGGTACAGGCAATTACCAGGACAGTAAAATGCAGGAACTGGCCGATAAGGGAAATGGTAATCATGCTTACATCGATCAGCTCAGTGAGGCACGTAAATTATTGGTAAGCGAATTTGCCGGTACGCTGTTCACTATTGCAAAAGATGTGAAGATCCAGGTAGAGTTTAATCCCGCTGGTGTACAGGGTTATCGACTCATCGGTTATGAAAACCGCAAAATGGCCGCTTCAGATTTTCGCAATGATGAAAAAGATGCGGGAGAGATTGGGAGTGGTCATACCGTTACGGCACTGTATGAAATTATTCCGGTTGGTGTAAAAAATGATTTTCTCAAAGGCAGTGATTCACTCCGCTATCAACAAAGCAATAACGGCATCCGCTATGCCGGCGAATTACTGACAGTGAAGGTCCGTTATAAAAATCCTTCGGAAGAAAAGGCAAAAGAACTGGGCCGGGTTGTTTATAACGATCCGCTCAACTGGCAACAAAGTTCCGATCATTTCCGTTTTGCCGCAGCCGTTGCCGAGTTTGGCCTGCTCTTGCGCGAATCGCCCTATCGCCAGCAGGCGAATTGGCAACAAGTGTTATCACTGGCCCGTGGAGCCAAAGGAGCCGATCCTGAAGGTTTTCGTGGCGGGTTTATCAGCCTTGTAGAAGCTGTGCCTGCTTTGTCGAAAAGGTAGAAGGCGTAAGGTGTAGGGTAAACAGCCGCCCGATACTTCGGGCATAAGTTTTAAGTAAACAGCCAGGGCGAAGGTGTAAGGCTTCTACTCCATGGTTCGTGTAAACACGAACCATGGCATTGACTATTCACCATTCACTATTGACTTATTCACGATTGACGATTGACGATTCACCATTGCCAATTCACGCAAATCTCACCGCAAAAACACTATCCCCTGAATTCGCTTTTTTGCATTTTGATTTTTTACTTTTGAATTATCATGAAACAAAAACTCGTCGTGCTCTCCGGGGCAGGTATCAGCGCTGAAAGCGGATTGAAAACTTTTCGCGATACGGATGGTCTGTGGGAAGGTTACAATGTTTATGATGTGGCAACGCCCGGTGCCTGGCGCAGAAATCCTCAAATGGTGCTCGACTTTTACAATGAAAGAAGACGCAACGTAGCCGATGCACAACCCAATGCCGCGCACCGCGGACTGGCCCAACTGGAAAAAAACTTTGACGTTAAGATTATAACCCAAAACATCGACGACCTGCACGAGCGGGGCGGCAGTACCGATATCCTCCACCTGCATGGTGAAATTTTTAAAATGCGCAGCGAAGAAGATGGAACCCTGGTTTATCCGATTCACGGCGATATAAATCCGGGCGACAAAGCAGACGACGGCGCGCAACTCCGGCCGCATATCGTGTGGTTTGAAGAACCTGTGCCACTTATCGCAGAAGCGGCGAACTTAGCCCGGCAAGCCGATATTTTCGTAGTAATCGGCACTTCCCTCGCCGTTTATCCGGCTGCCGGCCTGCTGGATTTTGTCCCCGATCAGGTTCCGAAATATATTATAGATAAAACGATACCGTCAGTAACCCGCAAGCCCAACCTCCACCTGATCGAGAAAAAAGCAACCGAGGGCGTTGCCGAACTGCTTGAACGCCTCGGTATTAACAGTCTGTGAAAAGATAACAACCCATCTGGCACTGTTTTTTCTGACATTCGATGTTAATCCTCCGGTATGGACAGAAAATCATTTTTCAGCACTTTGCGCCGCCGCGAACCGCCGGCTGCGGATGATTGGGATTTTAATGCAGTTAAAGAGGCTGTTGAAGCAGGTATCGCACCCGTTAAAGGCAAACTCAACGATAAGCAACTCCGTCACCTGCTCCGGCGCGCCATGTTTGGCGCATCCGAAAACGACCTGCACCATTTCTCCGGCAAAAAAATTAAAAAGATCATGCAGGAGCTGCTGGCGGATACAGACATGCCCGCACCTCCTGTCAATAACTACAACGATCCTCCCGAGAAGAAAGATGATGTTAATTATTATGTAGACGAGGAAATACCGGAAGGACAAACCTGGATTACCGCTACCATTACAAACGGTAAGAACAATGGTCGCCGTAAAAATTCTTTTAAAGCATGGTGGGTTAGCCAGATGCTTAATCAATCGCCAAACATCCGTGAAAAAATGGTGCTGTTCTGGCACAACCATTTTGCCACCGAAACGGCCGTGATCGATAATGCCATTTACATTTACCGGCACAACGAATTGTTGCGCAAACATGCATTGGGCAATTTCAAAGAAATGGTGAAAGCCATCACACTCGATCCGGCCATGCTCAAATACCTCAACGGCAATGCCAATACCAAAAAAGCACCCGACGAGAACTATGGCCGCGAGTTGCAGGAACTATTTACGGTCGGAAAAGGCCCCGATTCGCATTACACGGAAAACGATGTGAAGGCAGCCGCACGCGTATTGACAGGTTACCGCATCGACAATAAAACTTTTACCTCGGTATTTGAACCGGGCCGCCACGACGACACCGATAAACAATTCTCAGCATTTTACAACAACACCGTTATCAAAGGCCGCAAGAAGGAGGAAGGGAAAGAAGAACTCGACGAGTTGATCGATATGATCTTTGCGCAACCGGAGGTAGCGAAATTCATTTGTCGCAAACTCTATCGTTTTTTTGTTTATCACCAGATAGACGATAAGGCGGAGGCCAATGTGATTACGCCGCTGGCCGACGTTTTCCGGAAAAATAAATACGAGATCAAACCCGTGCTCGAAGCTTTATTCAGCAGTGATCATTTTTTTGAAGCCGCCAATTATGGTGGAATGATCAAGAGTCCGGTTGACCTGGTCGTTGGTTTTTGCCGCGAGTTTGAAGTGAAGTTCGATAATGCCAACGCCGTACCCGATCAATATGGTTTGTGGTTGCAATTGCAGCAACAGGCATCTTCCATGCAGCAGAATATCGGCGACCCGCCGAATGTAGCCGGCTGGCAGGCTTATTACCAGGAGCCGCAATACGACAAGTTGTGGATCAGTTCGGATACATTGCCCAAACGCAACCAGTTTACCGACCGCATGATCAACAATGGTCTCGCGCGTAGCAAAGCGAAACTGGTGGTGGATGTACTGGCGTTCACGAAAGACATTCCAAAAGCCGAAGATCCGAATGCGTTAATCGCTGAATTGAGTAAATTGTTTTACTCCGTCAGTCTTTCACCCGAAGAGCAGCAGTTCATTAAAGTGAATACGTTGTTGTCGGGCCTCACCAATATGCAATCGGATCATTACTGGACGGATGCATGGAAAGCCTTTCTGGAAAATCCGGACGATAAGAAGAACAAAGATGTGGTGGTAAAGAAATTGAAGGCGCTCTATCGCTATATGATGAACAGGCCGGAATATCAATTGTGTTGATGTAAAAAGGTTGTTATGAAAAGAAGAGACTTTTTCCGCATTACGTTGCCATCGGTCACTTTGCCGATGCTGATGAATGGATTTTCCATGCAGGCGTTTGCCGAATCGCCACTGGCCGACCTGATTGAAGCAGGAGAGGAGAACGACCGTGTGCTCGTACTGGTACAATTAAATGGTGGCAATGATGGCCTCAATACAATTATCCCGATCGATATATATGACCGCTATTATGCGGCGAGAACCAATATTGCTATTCCCAAAGAAAAAATATTGAGGCTGCAGGGCGTGGATCATACCGGTTTGAATCCCGCGATGACGCATATTCAGCAATTATATGGTGAAGGAAAAATTTCTATCGTGCAGGCGGTGAGTTATCCCAAACCCAATTTCTCACATTTCCGCGCCACCGATATCTGGCTCACCGGCGCCGACAGCGACCAGGTACTGGAAAGTGGCTGGGCCGGCCGCTACCTCGACGAGTCCTATCCCGGATTTCCGGCCGATTATCCCAGCAGCAAAATGACCGACCCGCTCGCGATCCAGATCGGTGGCATTGTATCGCCCGCGTTGCAGGGGCCACTCACTACCATGGGCATGGCCATCAGTAATCCTACCAGTTTTTATGAGTTATTAAAAAGTGAGCCCGTTGCCCAGTCGCCATCGCGTGCAGGCGATCAGCTCGCTTATATCCGGCAGATGTCCATGAAAACGGATCAGTATGCAGGCGTAATCAAACAGGCTGCATTGAAAGTGAAACAACAATCCGATAAATATCCTGCCGCCGGTAAAAATCCATTGGCCGATCAGTTGAAGATCGTTGCACGATTGATCGCAGGCGGATTGAAAACAAAAGTGTACATGGTGAGCATGGGTGGTTTCGATACGCATTCAAAACAAACCGAACAGAGCGATACCACCACCGGTAATCATGCCCGGTTGCTGGGCCGCCTGTCCGAAGCAATCGGTGCTTTCATGGAAGACATCAACGGACTCGGCGTGGGCGATCGCGTACTGGGCATGACCTTTTCGGAGTTCGGAAGAAGGATCAAATCCAACGCCAGCGGCGGTACCGACCATGGCGCCGGCGCACCCGTGATACTGTTTGGCAATAAAGTAAAACCGGGCGTGATGGGCACCAGCCCCGATATACCGGAGCAGGCCAACGTAAAAGACAATGTGGGCATGCAACATGATTTCCGTGCTTTGTATGCGGGCATTCTGCGAAACTGGTTCCAGAAAGAACCGGCGCAAACCCGGCTGGTATTGTACAAAGACTTCCAGCCGCTGAACATCGTCTGACAGGCAATTTTAGGCTTTTGGTAACACCGGACCCCGTATCATTGCAACCTGATGAAACGAATATTCAGCGTTTTACTGATCGTTACGATCACCTGTCAGCAAGCCTTTGCGCAGGAGCCGGCGCGTTTGCAGAACCTGCGGCGTTATGTAAGTACTTATCCACCTGTAGCGGCTGATTCGGCCCGCAGGCATCTCACGCTGGTGCTGGGTTCGGCCAGCCATTACCTGTATCCGCTTTACCAGGCTTTTGCATTCGAACAACGCTGGCGTACACAAATGGGCGACCGCAACTTCGAACAATTCCTTGCACAGTTTCTTTCGATGGCAGGTGATTACAGCGCTGCACTCAGCTATGCACAAAAATCTTATCGTCCCGTAAGTGAAGCAAAGAAGAGACAGATCGATCGTTATATCGATCAGCTCAGGCGGGTGCAATCGATGGAGGCAACGGCCTATGTTACCGGACGGGCTATGCGGGAGCGCGTGCTGATGATCAACGAAGCATTTGATAAACCGCAACACCGCGCGTTCGTTTATTCATTACTCGATAAATTGTATGAGGAAGGCTATCGCTACCTCGCCATGGAAACATTGCGCAACGCAGCGGGTTTTCAACCAACGGAATTGAATGTTTTTACAGGTCATTATACCAACGAACCGATAGGTGGAGAGGTCGTGCGTCATGCATTGGAGAAAGGATATACACTCGTACCCTATGAGGATACTGCTGCTGCCGGTCATACACCCTCACAAAGAGATTCGGCTCAGGCATCGCATTTATACCAGGTTATCAGGAAAGACAGCAGTGCCCGCATGATCGTGCTGGCAGGATATGGTCATGTAGCTGAAGATCCCGTGGGGGAAGATTATGTGCCGATGGCTTTGGCTTTTAAAAAACTGAGCAATATCGACCCGCTGACGATCGATCAGACGCTCATGACAGAGGGCAGCACATTTGCCGAAGGCGCCTATTTTGATGCACAATTAACCAAACGACTAGCCATACAGGAGCCGGTGGTGCTGTTGCAGAAACAGCAACCCTTTAAACTGATGGATGAAACCGGCTATGACATACAGCTGATACATCCGGCAAGTGTTTACGAAGACGGAAGACCAACCTGGCTGAAAATGGGCGATGTGCGGAAAAAAACAATCATTGCGCCCAGCGAACGCTACATGTTTATGGTACAGGCTTATTACGAAGACGAGTATCAAAAGGATATTGTCGATCAGTTAGTGCCTGCGGATCAGACATTTGCAGCAGCCGACAACGGCTATTATACTTTGTATTTACGTCCGGGTAAATACACAATCGTATACCGCGATATCGCGTACAAAAAATTAGCAGAGAAAATAATTGAGGTGAAACCTTAAACGTGATCTTCCGTAAACGCCACACCGAGTGTGGCCAGTTCTTTGAGCACGGGTTCGTAAATCTCTTTTATCACCGGAATGTGCAACCCGCGTACAGTCAGCGTGCCGTTGAGGATCAGTTTTGCGGCAATGCCTAATGGCAAACCAACGGTTTTGGCCATAGCAGTCCGCAAATGATCTTCACCTTTTACCACGAGGCAACTGCGTACTTCCTTTTTCTCACCCGCCAGTTCGTAACCGATTTCGTGCAACATGATGATCATGTCTTTGTCGGCCGGTTGCAGTGCGAGTTTGGTTTCCAGCACTTCCTGCAAAAGATCTGCGGGGCTATATTGCGGACGGGAAAGCGGCAACGGCGTATCGAAAGCCAAAAAAGCCAGTTGCCTTGCCACAACGGACTGCGCGTCCGCTGTCAGTTGTTGATACGTATCAGACAGTCCGTGCTCGTTCAGGTGATGCTGAAACAGCTCCTGCAGCGAACGGCCATCGGTGGTATAAACGGGTGTTTCGGCAGTGAGGCCCAGCCCGATAATCTGTTCCCAGCCTTCCATGAAATCGGGATGGCGCAAAGTGGTGCGGATAAACGTGGAGGCGTCTTCGAGGCCGTACAGCGGCGCATAGCTAAGTGAATCGCGGTTGGCGTACCAGCCCCAGTTGCCCTGACCGGTAACGGGCACTTGCCTGCGGTTGGCAAAAAGGTCGCTGTAGCCGGTATGTGCTTCCCGGCCGTTTTCGCGGTATACGGCACCTGCTTTGCCGGCAAGCACGATATTGCGCGGGTTCCAACTGATTTTGTAATGCCAGGGATTGTCGTCGCTTTCGGGAGCCACCAGGCCGCCGCAATGCGATAAGAACGAATGTATGGAGCCTCCCTGGTTGCGGATGTCTGCAATGAGCTGCATGGCGCTCATGTGGTCGATACCGGGATCCAGGCCCATCTCGCAAAGGAAAATGAGGTCTTTGGCAGCGATGTCCTCCGCGTGCGCCCGGATGGTGGGATCCACATAAGAAGCGGTGAGGAGATGTTTGCCCTGCGCAAGGCATTCCGTCGCCACCAGGCTGTGAAGCGCGGCAGGCAACATGGAAATGACGAGTGATGATTTTGCTACATAACCGGCTCTCGCGTCCGTGTCGGCTATGTCAAATGACAACGGTGTACCGTGTGGCGAACTGCCGATCTTGGAAGCGGCCAATTCGTGGTTGGCATCTACCACGTACAAATGCCATTGCTCTTTGGCAGCATTGTTGAGTAAATAATCGATCAGAACGGTAGCGGATTTGCCCGCGCCAAACAGCAGTATATTTTTCATCATCAGGTAATTAGACAAAAAGCGATTAATCAGGAATCATCTATTTTTGCAAACTAAATTGTTTTTTATGAAAAAAACCTTATTTGTTGCGTTGATTGTTGCCCTTTCTCAAGCAGCTTCTGCGCAGATCACGGGCGGCCTTAAAGCTGGTCTGAACATTACCAATTTCAGCGGCGGTCGTTTTGATAATCTGGATAAGCAGGCGCTGGTTGGCTTTCATGCCGGCGGTTTTATGAATTTCCGGCTGGGTGCGATTTCTCTGCAACCGGAAGCCCTGGTTTCTACAGCCGGTGCAAAACTCAAAGATGCTGATACCAGCTTCCGCCTTACCTATGTTACGGTACCGGTGATGGTGAAATTCCGTTCACCCGGTGGATTTTATGTAGAAGCAGGTCCGCAGGTGGGCTTCAAAATTTCTGAAGACATCCCTGACCAAACCTTCCGCAGTTTCGCCAAAAATCTTGACCTCTCTGTTGGTGCCGGTCTCGGTTTCCAGTCTGCCGGTGGTTTTGGTATTGGTGCCCGTTATATGGCGGGTCTGTCTAAAGTAGGCGACTTCGATTCCAATGCCGATTTCGATCCCGATTTCAAAAACAGCGTGATCCAGGTAGGCATATTCTTCGCTTTGGGCGGAAAATAAACAACGCCTGAATAACCTTATTAATAAAATCCCCGGCTGCAAAAGCCGGGGATTTTTGTTGATAGCGAAAGCATGAATCAGCGAAAACGGAGATTCAGCGTAACGATGTTTGCATTCATGGCAATATTTTTTGTGTAATGCCCGTAACGAATTTCGGCCATCGACAGTTTCTGAATGCCTGCAATGCCTTTGAGCGGAGTCCAGCGAATACCAGCGCCCATAAAATGACTTTGAAAAGTTGACAGATCGTAGTTGCTCGTGTAATAGTCATTGGCAGCAGTGTGAACGCCGTAGGCCGCGAAATAACGTGTTCCTGTCTGCGAATAGAAGCGGTAGAAGGGCGCAACTGATACGAAGGGATTCAGCTTCACCGGTACTTCCAGGTTGGCGGTATGCGAACGCACGCCCCAACTGTCGGCGTAGTAACGATAATAACCACGCAGGATCACCTTGTCGCCGATAAAATAACTGGCTCTTATTCCCACCGGCAATTTAAAACGGGTATCCGGCAAATGCTCCTGGTGTACGGAGGCATCGTTAAAATATACACGGTAAAAAGGCAGGCTGAGAAAGCCGGATTGCTGCACAACATCCGCCAGCAATGCTACCTGCAACCGGTCGTTTACGATCTGCGACCAACTTAGTGCGGCAGCCAGTGTACGCCGGTTTTGTCTGGGATAACTTTCGTCATCCCCGCTGTTGCCTCCGGTACGCAATTCTACAGGTTTGATGTCCGACACCTGGTCAAACAATGCCTGCAGGCGTATATTGAATTCACCATTGCGGTCGCTAGTCTTTTTGGAAAAGCTTCCTGAAACACCCAGGGACTGATAATCGAATTCGCTTGAGTAGGACAGGCCTGCACCGATTCCGTTTCCGTTCCGGTTATTTTCCATGGTCCAGTTGAGCGAAGGATAAATTCGCGTATCCGCATGAGAGGCAGAAGAATTTGCTTTCAGATCGATGCGGTCGGAAGAGGCAGACGTATAATGATCGATGCCGATTTCCGCATCAAATGTATGCTTGCGCAGCTTCTTATCATAACTGATGAGTTTTATGTCCAGCGTATTGGCAATGTCGCTGAGTTTTTGTGAGCCGATACCACCGGTGACCGCCGCATGTTCCCCACTTTGGCTATAATAACTGGACACCAGGTTGATCTCGTCTATTTTAAGTTTACGTGTTTTGAATCCGGTGCTGTCGCCGGTCGACTGCGCCCGCAGGTTCAGCAGGCTCATCAGGGCGATAGCACTTAAGAAAATACGTTTCATGGTAGTGTAGTTTTTAATTGATCGCCTTAGTTGCAGCCACATCCTCCGCCGTTCTTGCCACCATTGGCTCCCGAAGAGCCTTCGCGGTAGGACTGGAAATTGAGTTCGGTTTTTTCTGCTTTCCTGTTGCCGAGCGACATTTCGGCGTCGTTGAGTTTGTTTTTCTGGTACTCTTTTACGGTTGTACAGGCGGCCAGCGTCAGCAGGAGCGAGCCCGCGACAAACAGTACGTACTTATTAATGGATGTTTTCATGTCAGGTGAATGTTGTTGGATGAATAAAGATGATTATTATCGTCGATCAGGATACAGGCCAGTTCGGGCACCTGGTTCACCAATTCGATGGAGGCCCGTATGCCCATGATCGACAAAGGGGTGGCCATTGCGTCGGACAATTCTGCATAAGGACTGAATACCGTTACACTCTTGATGCCGGTGACGGGCAGGCCGGTGCGCGGATTGATGGTGTGGGAATATTTCCGGCCATTGATGAGGACAAATTTTTCATAGTTGCCCGATGTGGCCATTGCCATGCCGGAAACTTTGAGGTAGGAAAAAGGGGTGTCTGCATGGTCGGGATGGGCGATGCCTACCGTCCACGGCTCTCCGTTTGCCTGCGTGCCCCAGGCAGTGAGATCGCCGGAAGCGTTGACGATGCCGGAAGCAACGCCCTGCGCGATCAATAACTGCCGCGCTTTATCGGCTGCATAGCCTTTCCCAATGCCTCCGAACCCTATCCGCATGCCTTTCTCCCGCAGGAATACAGAGCAAGACGCCTCATCCAGTTCAATGTTGCGGTAGTTGATCAGCTTCACCCTGGCCAGGGCTGTTTCCTTATCCGGAAGACTGGTCATGTGCGTGTCGAAATTCCAGAGCCGTTTGTCTACCGCCCCGTAACTCAGGTCAAAAGCTCCCTGCGTAAGACCTGAGATCCGTTGTGCACGAGTGATCAGTTCAAAAACTTCACGGTCAACTTTAACCGGTGCAACGCCGGCCATCCTGTTGATCGCACTGGTCTGGCTGTCTTCGCGGAACGTGGATAAAAGGCGTTCTATTCTTTGTATTTCCGCGATCGCTGTTTCTATTTGTTGCGTAGCGTATTCCTCTTCTTCGGATACAACGGTAATTTCAAATTGATTGCCCATCAATTTCGCCGTCTTTTTATATTCCGTCGCTGCCTGCAGGTCATTTTCCGTAGTCATTTCTGATGGTTTGAAGTGTTGCATAAAAAGATTCAATGCCAGAATCGGGAAACCCTTCCCAGGAATGGATAAGTTTTCCAGCGGGGCTGATCACCACCGTAAACGGAAATTTTCCTTCAGGGTTGAAACGTGCGGCCAGCGAGTCATTGACGGCACGTACGGCTTCTGCCGGCATATTCTTTTTACGACGCGGGAAATCAGCATTGTAAAATCCGTAGCCGGCGGTGGCCTGCCGGAAACGGTCCGTATCAAAAATTTCCTTGTGCATACGCATACAAGGCAGGCACCAGTCGGAACCAGAGAAACTGATGACTACTGGTTTATTTTCCTTTAAGGCATTATTCATAATGTCGCTGAAAGCGGCAGACTGACTCCACGCTGGCAAAGCCCAGAGGAGGCAGGCACAAATGATCGTTCTCATGTTGAGGTATTAAATAAGAGTAATGAGCGGTGAATAAATCACTGATCAGTTATTACTGCATAAGCAGTCAGGGTAGCCTAAATCAGGAGAGACGAGGAGGCTGGAAGATATCTTTGATGGTTCCTGCGTGAAGATCCGTGTGGCGGGAAGGAGGATTAATTATAACCACCGGTTCCGGTGTGTCGGCAATTCTCGAAGGAAGAAAGGCCGGCGCTGCCGTGGCCACTACAGGTAAATGTCTCCCACTCTTAAACGGCAGATGCTGGTGTTTGGAAGAATGCTCGCCATGGTGGGCGTGATCATTCCAGTAATGCATTGCCAGGAAAGAAAAAAAGCCCGTAGCCGGTTCTGTTTTACGGTGTTCTGTAAAATGATGGTAAATGGCCGGAAGTTTCAATAGTTGTCCCGCTTCTGTAGAAGCCAGAAGATAAACGGTCAGCAAAAAGGTGGCGGCCAGTGTTTTCATTTGCTGTTGTCAATATAGATCAAAGAATTAAACTGCCCAATGATCTGGGTCTTTTTTTGCAAAGCCATAACAATTGATGGGGGGCTCCGGCTGCAGGCTTATTATTTTTTTTAAAAAAAAAGCTCTTTCAGGCAGTAGTTGCCGGTTTTCGGTAGACTTATTCCTGCCGTTGATAGACGTCGTATCCGGGGAAACCAGCATTGCCGCTAAATTTGTACGTCTATTTCTTAGCTCAAAATCCGGAACATGAAGTGGTATTTTCTCCAACTATTCACAATCGTTTTTTCCCAATCTCTGTTTGCGCAGGCTCCGGGAAGTCTTTTCGATAAAAAATGGCATCGCAACGGCCGGTCTGAAATGGCCTATTATTACTTACAGAACGGCGGTAAAACAGAAATCTGCACGTTCCGGATAGATGTCAGCCAGCATAATAATCAATTGGTGGTGTATACCATGCTGTCTTTTACCGGGACTAATGATAAATGGGCAGATACGTCCATATCAGACTGGAAAACGCTGACCCCGGTTTATCGGGCGTCGCACAACAAAGACCGCGAATATGCATTGCGGTATGGAAAAGAAGTGAGTGGTTACTATCTCGATAAAAAAACGAGACAACGTCACCAGGTGACCGAGCCGGTGGTGAATAATTTTGTCGATAGTTATACTTATCCCTATCTGTTGGGAATGTTGCCACTGGCATCCGGCTACAAAACCGATTTTGCCGTATACGACTACAAGCAGGGCAGCAAGAGCAATGTAAAAAAGGTGAAAGTGGTGGAAGTAAGGAGCAATACCTATGAAAGCCCGGTAACAGGAAGTCATAAAGTATGGCAGGTGAGTGTGGTGGAAGAAGCAACGGGGGATACCTATGACTACTACATTGATAAGGACAACCGCCGCATCTGGAAAATCGATCTGGTCTCCGGTGGAAAACAATTTCAGCTCATCGATAAAGAAACTGACTACAACCCTTTTACAGCCACATTTGACAAGGACGCCACCATGAAGATGATCACCACTGGTAACAGCGTTATTACCGGCCAGGTATTTGCACGCGATAACCAGGCCCCTATAAAAGGCATAGCCGTATTGAATATAAACAAGCGGCAGTATGCGTCTAAAGGCACTTCAGTTGTGTTGATTCCCTACACTGCTTACTTTAAGGAATGGCTGAAGCTGAATAAGAAATCGCGGAAAACAGGCCGGGCCATTCCCTTGCCCAAAGATGTGGCGGATTGCATGAAAGTGACGGGTGTTTACGATGATGAAGGCCACTTCGAATTTGTGAACCTGCAGCCGGGAGAATACCTGCTTTATACGGAATTTGAATACGTTCATCAGGCCACGCAAACCGAAGTGGTGGGTTATACCGACACTTATATCAACGGCATGTTTCAGGGCACATCGGCGAATACGGTTTCACATGATATAGCTGTATCTGCCAAAGCCACGGTGCAGGAAGTGGTAACCATTAAAAAGAATGGCGACAAAGCCACGGTGAAGCTGAAGAAGACAAGATAAGTCAATAAGTCAATGAGTGAATAAGTGAATGGATAGGCACTTGCGGCGACCCGCCGCTTACTCAGACCGTTTTACTTAATACTTACAACTTACAACTTACTACTTAATACTCACTACTTACTGCGGCTGTTTTCCCAGGTCTCCTTGTCAATCTCGTATAAAAAATTTATTCTCGGCGTTTCTCCCGGAGCCGCCATATTATCTTCGCCTGTTTTTGCCGCACCCAGGCGGGCGACGGCTATCTGTGAACGGATATTGTTAGCGCCAACGTGCAGGCGGATAGTAGTGATGAATCGAAAAGCATAGTCAAACATCAATTCCTTGACAGAGCTGTTGATGCCCTTGCCCCAGCATTTGGTAGCGTAAAAAGTATAACCAACGAATATGCTCTCAGTCTCCTGATCGTAATCATAAAAGCGTGTACCGCCGATCACTTCGTTTGTGTCTTTATCCACTATTTTGAAGGCGCCGTTGCTCTCCATGGCCTTGTTGAAGAACACACGGAATACATCTTCCTGCCAGCGGTCATGATTCGGATGCTGTTCCCATACTTTGGGATCGGAGGCTACAGCATACAGGGCAGCGAAATCATTCTCCTGTAAAGGAAAGAGGACGAACTTTTGATTCTCTAATATGGGTTGGGTGTCGAAGCGCATGCTGCAAAGTTAGGGGTGTGAATCGTGGATCGTCAATCGTGAATCGTGAATAGGGTTACAGTTATTAACCTTAAACCTTACACCTTAGCCCGAAGTGTCGGGCCTTCCACCTTACACCTTTACTAAAAAATCACTGTTTCAGGGGGGCGCTATTCCCGCTGTAGCAGGGAAATTTAAGGCATGAAAAAAATATTCCTATTACTGTTGATTCTGGTATCTATCGCAGGATATTCACAACGTACAATTCAGAGCTTGCCGGTTGGTAAAACACTTGGTTTTCCTGAAACTGAAGGATTGTACCTGGGATGGAAAGGCGGTTTGTCTGATCCGAATGTTAAGGTCACCGGCAAAACGCTCAACGGCAGGAATTACAGTGCGCGACAGATCGATAATTCCCGCAAATTCATTCAGTGGATGCAGGCCAGTTATACACCAAGAGGATGTTTGGGCATTGCTAAGTATTTTCAAAACAGAAATCCTGACCCAAACCGGCATCCCGGTTCCACTACTTTTTATTATGATCAGGCGATTCCGCAGTTGTACGGCGCTTTTTCCTATATGTACTGGCCCGTCGTAAAGAAACCCGACAATACATTCGTGGAGAATGCCAATCATTCCGACCGGGAAAACTGGCTTATCTCGGCCAACCAACTGGAATATCTTACCACAGCCATCAACTGCATTTCAACGCCGGATGAAAATTTCTTTATCATGCCGCGGTATGTTCCCGGCGAACTAAGCGCCGAAGAGTATCCGCTGTCGGCAGACAAGTCTTCTTACCTCAACTTTGATAAACACCCCAATCTCCGGCCGTACCTGCATTTTGTGATTCCGCAGGAATTGGACCTGATCGGTGGTAAAGGAACCTATGTGGTCATCATCACCAAAAACAATCAGCCCTTGCCGTTTGAAGGTATCAAGTTCAGTGAGTTTTTTGACCGGTTGGAAAAAAATCTGCCATGGCTTTGCAAAACCTACTACGAACACAACGATTATTATAACAACAAGACACCGGCCGGTGCGTTGGAACGGGCACAAAAAAATCTTGCCCTGATACGCCAGCATTATAAGAGCCGCATGAATGAAAATGCGTATGTTAATCCAATGACCGATATTGGATTTTACAGCATTCATGCGGCGGACAAAGGAATCTGGAGTCCGCTGGAGACTAAAAAAGGCTGGTCGGGTTTTCCGGTACTGCGTGTGAAGAAAAGCGCGATGGAAGCCTGCAAAACAGACAACCCGCAATGGATTGCGGTTTACTGGTCATTGAATATGTCCAACAAAGACGCCTATGTACACATGATGGAAAGTATTTTGAACAATTTCAACTTTAAGTATGTGCATGATTATTTTTTCGGTAACGAAAAAGTGATCGGGCCCTATAAGCCGCTTCGCCCGCCTATGGCTGCCTCACCATCAGAAACACAAGCCGTGCCTGCATCCAGACAAAAAGAGGCGGCGGTGAAGAATGCCAATATTTTATTCTTCGACGATTTTTCCGCCGTTGCGGTAAACAGTTATTCGCCCGACTGGAACAGTGACGTTTACTTTAGCAGTGGGAGCAAAGCAAAAGTGAAGGAAATCGCCGGAAATGGCAAGTGGCTGGAACTTGCATCCAACAGCGTATCGCCTAAACTGGAAACAGCCGTGTTGCCCGACAACTTTATATTGAGTTTTGATCTTGCGGTGGAGAAAGGATTCCCGTACCATGCCAAGCCTTTATGGATAAACATCATCGGCGATAAGCAAGAGTCCTCGATAGCCATGCTCCAGCCAGGTGCAAACGGTAACGATGGTTTCTTTCGCAGCGATTATCGATTTGGAGACGGATATGGTACGGGCAGTTGTAATCAATCGAATGGCGTCAATTATCCTTATTATAAAATTCCTGGCTTTTCCAACGATAAGGTTTTGAACAAAGTGCATATACGGCTCATCAAAAGAGGCGAGACGATACAACTGCTGGCGGATAACAAAAAGTTTTATGAATGTAAGAAAGCAATTCCCGCCGCCTACAAGATAAAGGGAATAGAATTCGAAGGAGGGGAAAATACTTCAGATAATAAACACTTCTATTACCTGGGCAATGTAAAGATCGAGAAACTGTAAATTCAAAAGTCAAAAAAGTACTAAGTCTGGGAAAACCCTAAACTTAATACTTAACACTCCTTTCGCAAACGTTTGCTTATCGATTCCGGCCAGCCGGAATCTTTTTTTTGAAAAATTTGTTTTCAATTGGCACAGTTTTTTTATAGATAGCAATACCCTCCGTGACCAAAAAGGTATCGCTAGTCTTAAAAAAACACATTCGTATGCAATACGATCGCAAGCGTCACGGGATCTGTCATTATTCCTTGGGCGAAACGGCATTACGCTCTTATATCGGAGCAGACATTGGGGTGTATTTTACCCAATATGTTTACGTTGTCATGCAGGATAAGGACACTTGCCCCTATTACAATACTCCCTCTTTCCAATCACCTTATTATTCACCTGATATATTCCATCTATGAACAAAGTACTAATTGCAGCCGTCTTTTTATTGCTGGCTACACAAGCGAACGCACAGTATACTCCGCGTGAGTCTATGCTCGGTTTGAGGGGGGGCGGATCCTTCGGTATCACTTATAAAAAGTTTTTCGGAAAAAATTTCGCATTTGAAAGTGTATTGGGAAATGATTTTCTTTCAGAAGAGAAGCCAGGCGTTTTCATTAATGCTCTTTTTGAAAAACATGCGCCGTTGCTGGGCGACAAATTCTCCGCATTGATCGGTCTTGGACCGGGTTATCATTTTAAACGCAAGAGTCTGGGAGCATCCGGCGTCATTGGTCTTGACTGGAGAATCCTGAGAGCGCCCATCAATCTGCAGGTGGACTGGATGCCAACTTATTATTTCAGTGGAGAAAAGAATTTTTCCGCGGTGAACGGAGCGGTAAGTATCCGTTACATCCTTAACCGCAGAAAAATGAGCGAAAACAATTAATTAATAACCTAAAAACAACCCAAATGGAAAGCTGGAAATTAAAATTAAAAGGAACCTGGAACGAATTAAAAGGCAAGATCAAGCAACAGTATGCTGATCTGACCGATGATGATCTGCTGAACGAAGAAGGCAAAGAAGATGAACTGCTTGGCCGTTTGCAGCAGAAGACCGGTAAGACGAAAGAACAGGTCAAAGAATGGATCGACAAACTTTAATCTCAATTAAACACTTTTTAAAAGTTAACTTATGAAAAAATTCCTTAAGTATTTCTCTATCGCGGCTGTAGTATTAATGGCAGGTATGGTCTTCGTGTCGTGCAGCAAAGACGACGACCCGGCCGACAACGACGTATTTGTTGGTACTTACAACGGCCGTGTGACCTACCAGAATGGATCCGAATCAAAATCCAACGACAATGGTAAAGTAACTGTCGTGAAGGTCGGAAGCGATTATAATTTTGTTTTTTCTGATGGTATTCCTGATCTGACAGGCGTACGCTTCAGAAAGGATGGTGACAACACTGTTGTTTCCGTTGACGAAGATGTAACCAAAATCATCCGTATCACGGCCAGCAGCTTGACCATCGGTTATGCGAAAGATGGTGCTACCTGGACGGCGGATTGTAACAGATAATCTTTCCTTAGTTTTAATAATGACTGTCCCGGTTTTCGGGACAGTTTTTTTATGGTAAAGAAACCGGGGCAGACACCCGGCATCATTCAGCAGGTGAAATAGCAGAAAACGTAAAAAATCCATGAGCGGTAAGGTTATTCCGGCGTACGATGCTATTTTTGAAATAACAGGGTAATTAGAATATTGTAAATCAATTTTTATCAATAAAAATTTTTGCAATGAATTTAAAAATCCTGGTGCTTACGTTGTTATTTCCCTTCTTTTGCTTTGCGCAAAAAACGAATCCTGAAATTGACCGCTATATCAAAAAAGAAATGCAGGAACTCGGTGTACCCGGGATGGCCGTGGCAGTAGTGAAAGACGGAAAAGTGCTGCACAGCAATACTTACGGAATCGCCAATATCGAATACAATCTTCCGGTAACCAGCAACACAACTTTTCAGATCGCGTCCGTCAGCAAACTTTTTACCTCAACACTCGTGATGAAATGGATACAGGAAAAAAAACTGGATCTTGAACACGGGATCAATCAGTACATTTCAGTTATACCGGCTATATGGGAGCCTATAAAAATCAAACACCTGCTGGCGCATGAGGGGGGCATCCGGTGGCCGTCTACATTGGGCGGTTACCTCGGCACCGTGGCCGCAACCGGCGTGCGTGTACTGCCACTGGACACGCTGGTTCAGCAATTGAAAGACTCGACCCTGGTATTTGAGCCGGGCACAAAACAAATGTACCAGAACGGCGATTATTTTGTACTGCAATATATACTGGAGAAAATAGGCGGTAAGCCCATCGAACAGGTTTTTAAAGAAGAGTTGTTTACGCCGCTGGGCATGGCCAGCAGCGGTTTTGATGTGGAGATGAGAAGTCATCCCTATCAAACGATGCTACCGGTAGCGAACAAGTCGCAGAACTTTACCAATGGAAAGAATGGTCCGCTCATCTTTAAAGGATTTTATTCGCCTGCGTCATATTGTGCCGGAGGAATGTTTTTATCTGTCAGCGATGCAATAAAATGGGCAATTGCATTGGACCGGGAAGTCTTTATCAATAAAACTATCCAGGAGCAGATCACGCGCAGCACAACTGTCAAGGGCGGCTTTACACAACTCGGCTGGACAATACAGGATAACGAAGGCCATGTAATGACCGGTCATAGCGGCGGTCCGGGTTTGGCGGATGTTATCCGTTTCCCTGAAGAGAAGTTAACGATTATCGTATTGAGCAATGATGCCGATATGTACCCTTATATGGCGCAGACTATTGCAAAGATGTATGTCCCTGCGATTAAACTCCAGGATTTGCCAAGGAGTTTTAACAGAGGCTTAAGCAGGTGACGGCCCTGTTCGCGTTAAAATAGTGATACCCACCGGCACCCGTGGGTATTACTTAGTTGTCAAATATTCATTACATCTGGAAAACATTGTACCGGTGACCATCGGGATCGGCAAATACAAAACCATAATAGTTGTCACCGAATACTTCCGGTTGGGAAACGATAGTGCCTCCGGCTTCCCGTATTTCTTTTTCCCAGGCATCCACTTCGGCCCTGGTACCGGCTGAAAGTGTAAAAATGATTTCATTGCCGGTCTTTGCATCAACTACCGGTCCCTTCATCGCCGGTTCCAGTATTTCTTTCAGGAAAAAATGAATGATGAAATCATTGTCGCCAAAGAAGAAACTGGTCAGTTGATCGGACGAGCCATTTGATTTAAAACCAAGTTGCTTGTAAAACCTGGTGGTGCGTTGCAGGTCACTTACCGGGAAGTTGGCCCATATCTTTTTTGATTGCATGATCTGGAGTTTTAATTAGACGCAAAGATCAGCCATAAACCGGCCAAACAAGCTGGGGCAATGCGAAAAAATGTGGGGCATTTGCGGCATTTTTTATTGGCATTGGGTTTGGTTGTATTTCTACTGTTGCTAACCATAAAAATAAAACTATGAGCACTGAGAACCTGCACAACGACGAAGCCCGTGAAAAACTTAAAGACCTGGTCGATAAGATCGATGTCGGCATTTTATGTACTTATCCTACTGATCAGCCGTACGTACATGCCGTGCCGATGAGCCGGCAGGAAGTGGATGAAGAGGGGAATATCTGGTACCTTTTTTCTTCGGAAAGTGACACTTTCAAGCACTTGCAAGAAAACAATAAGGTCAGTATTTTATTTTCCCAGGTAAGTGATTACAGCTTTTTGAGCCTCAACGGTGTGGCCACCGTATCACAGGATAAAGCCCGTATCGAAAAGTATTGGAACAAGTTTGTGGAAGCCTGGTTTGAAAAAGGCAAGGAAGATCCGCGTATCCGGGTGATGAAAGTGCAGGTAGATGATGCGCACTATTGGGATAATAAAACCAGTAAGCTGGTTACGCTGTTGAAAGTAGCCGCCAGTGCGGTAACAGGAAAGAAACTGGATATCGGCAGGGAAGGAGAATTGAATGTATAATCATCAATATACTCCTTATGCGTAATAGCAATCCTTCGGGCCCGTCGAATGCCGCCAGGTCAATCGGTCTGGTACTGGCATTGGCATTTATTTACCATAAAATTTACCGGCAACTGACCAGGGTCAGTTTGCTTAACAAAGTAGTGCTGATAACCGGCGGTGCCCGCGGATTAGGACTCGCGTTGGCGCGCGAACTTGCTTCAAAAGGTGCCTCGCTCATTTTATGCTCGCGTACCGCAGGCCAGTTGGAGCAGGCCCGTAAGGAATTGGAGGCCAGGGGTTGTCCTGTTTTTACCAGGGTCACCGATGTACGGGATGAAAAGCAGGTGGCGGAATTATTTCAACAAAGCATCCTTCGCTTCGGACGAATTGATATGCTGATCAACAACGCAGGCGTAATGATGGTTGGCCCGCAGAATGTGATGGGCGTAGATGATTTCAAAGATGCAATGGAGGCCAACGTATGGTCTTCACTTCATACCATTAAAGCAGTCCTGCCCATTTTTAAAAACCAGCAAAGCGGGCATATCGTCAATATCTGCTCCATTGGAGGAAGATTTGCGGTGCCGCACATGTTGCCTTATAGCGTAAGCAAATTTGCGATGGTCGGTTTGTCGCAGGGACTGGCAGCAGAGCTTGCAAAGGACAGGATAAAAGTCACTACTGTGATACCGAACTTAATGCGCACCGGAAGTCCACGCAATATAACCGTCAAAGGAAATCATGAGGCCGAATACGGTTGGTTTAAATTGGCGGGTTCATTTCCATTAGTTTCACAAAATGCGGATCAGGCTGCCCGGCAAATTGTAAAAGGAATCGAGGCCGGACGCAGCGAGATCATACTCACCTTCACGGCAAAATTTGTGAGCGCAGTACAGGGGATTTTTCCCGGAGCAATGGGAACGGTTGCGAAGCTCATGAATGCGTTGTTACCAAGAAGTGAAAATACCGCTGTTAAAAAAGGATGGGATGCTGAAACCAGGCTTACGCACGGTGTTATCGGAGCTATCTCAGACAGGGCAGCAGAAAAATACAATCAATATTAAATAAATAGCATGCTCAAAAGTTTAATAGGCGGTCTTGCGGGTGCAATAGCGCTTAATGTCATTCATCAGTTGGCAAAAAAAGTGGATCCAGATGCCCCGCAGATCGACAAGATCGGGGAGGAAGCACTTGCGGAAACAATGCTGGCGGCAGGCCAGACACCACCGGAAGGAAAAGCATTGTTCAATGCCACGCTGGCTTCTGATATTGCAGCCAATACCATTTACTACAGCCTGATCGGTTGCGGTAGCCGCAAACACTTATTACGTCGCGGTGTGATGATGGGAGCCGCTGCGGGTATCGGCGCGCTGACGCTGACCAAACCGCTGGGTCTCGACGATGAACCGGTAAAGAAAAGCAGTAAAACGCAGGCCATGACCGTAGGCTGGTATCTGCTGGGAGGAGTAGTGGCAGCACTCACCATGGAAGCACTCAGGAAAAAGAAAAAATAAGGAGACTTCTTACATTTGGATGAATAAGCCATCTGAATAATTATGGAGACAACAACGCAAAAAGACTGGCGGTTCCGCTTGCACGAAGTTATTTACGAATCCAACACGCCCGCCGGTAAAGCTTTTGACCTCTCGCTTCTTGTAGCCATTTTTACAAGCATTATCGTGGTCATGCTCGATAGTGTCGACAGCCTGCATCAGCGTTATGGAAGACTATTCCTGATCGCCGAGTGGGTATTTTCTATTTTATTTACCATTGAATATATTTTACGGCTGATCAGCATCCGCAAGCCCTGGCGGTATGTATTCAGTTTCCTCGGCATCATCGATCTCATAGCACTGATTCCATCGTATCTCGGGATTTTCTTTGCCGGCGCCCAATCCCTGCTGGTGTTTCGTGCCCTGCGTTTGCTCAGGGTGTTCCGCATATTCAAGCTTGGGCACTTCCTGACGGAAATCCAGTTTCTGAAACAGGCATTGAAAGGCAGTTTGAGAAAGATTTCGATCTTTTTGCTCACCGTATTGACGATAACCGTGATCCTGGGTTCCATCATGTACCTGGTGGAGAAAAGGGAGAATGGGTTCAGCAGCATCCCGGAGAGTATTTACTGGGCTATCGTTACAATTACTACGGTTGGCTACGGCGATATATCCCCGATAACGCCGCTCGGAAAATTTGTGGCGTCCATCGTGATGCTGACGGGTTATGCGATCATCGCCGTGCCTACAGGTATTATCACGCACGACATCGCGATGGCCACCAGGAAAAAGAAAGAATTACCGGAATCCTGCCCCAATTGCAGCCTCGAAGGCCACGACAGTGATGCGCTTTTCTGCAAACATTGCGGCTATTCATTGTTTTAATGAACGCTTCGCATTATTCTGTAAAATAATTCAGTTTCTTCAGGCGCGAAATAATGGCGCCTTTGGTTCTGCCGAAATGATCCGCTATGGCGCTGATGGGATTATCACTTTCGTATAGATACCGGAGCTCTTCGTCCTGGTCGGAAGTCCAGGGTTTGTAGGCATCCCTGGATATCTCTCTTTGTTTAGCGACGGTGTATGCTTTCTCCTTAATCTGTTTAATGTTTCCGGCGCCTGACCTTTTTGTTTTGTTGTCTGTAAAAGCATTCTCTTGTCGTTTATCCTCTGTCTTGACAACTTTTATCAATGCAGAAGACGGGAAATTTTCAGGTAATAATGCCTCGGGAACATGAAGAATGTTTTTCGTACGGGTGACGGCTACATACAGCAGGTTTATTTCTTCGTTTAATTTCGACGTATCAACATTTTCTTTTTGCTGACCGTTCTTCGCTCTTTCGAGGTCGGCTTCTTTGATAAAATCACCGGCGAGGTACACTACATCGTATTCCATTCCCTTGGCTCTGTGTACGGTGGAGAAAATCATTTCCGCGTTGTCCCGGCTGTCGTCGCCGGTATGCAGGTCTTTTAGCCGTTTTAAAATGGCCGGGATTTCGTTGCCGTATTCTTTTACTATGCCGGCCATCATGCCCAACTGCACATCTTCCGTTTTTTCCACGTAGTCCTCCAGATCATCCAGATCATGCATCGACTTGATCAGCTTGTCGCGTACGCGGTCGTGGTTATTATTGTAGAGGCTCAGCACGTCGTAAAGAGAAGCACCATCATCCGCATAAGTGTAGGAGTTGATATTGCCTTCGAAGTATAAATGTTTGATCTTTGGATTATCCGTGATGAAATCAATGGCGCTCAGCAAGAGTCCTAGATTGGTCCTGGCGATGGTTGCTTTTGACTTTTCTGCGGTGGAAGAACCTTTACCCCTGATGAGAACAGGCGTATATTTCTTCAAATGTTTCTTCCATTTGAGTAATTCGTTGGCGAGGTTGGCGATGGGTTGCTGAAAGCGGAAGCTGGCGGAAAGGTGGAAAGTTTGAAAATCCGTTTTCTCCAGCGAATTGACCGCATACCGCCAGCCATAGATTTGCTGGTGGGTGTCGCCGACGATCACCTTAACGGCTTTTTGGTGTAAAAAAACGCTCAGCATGGCGCCTGAGGCATCCTGTCCTTCATCAAAAAGTATATAGTCATAAGGCAACACCGGCCTGGACAATTGGAATTTTTTCAGGTAAAAATCATGAGTGATCTCGATTTCTCCCTTGTCCATTTTGCTTAAGAACAGGCGGGTGCCGTCTTCGATATATTTATAAAACGAATGGACAAAAGATTGGGCGTTTGGATCGTTGACGGTATCGAGATAATTCAGCTCTTGCACTTTGGCTTTGTCGCTGTTACAGAAATAGCTGATGAACTTGCTGATATGATTGGCAATGATATATTCGGTATGTTTTTCTCCGTTGCCACGAAGGTCGAGCAGCTCCACGATTTCGTGCATTTTATAGCCACTGGATTTCAGGGAGTAATGATTGCTTCGGAAAATATGTTTGTAGGCCAGCGAATGGGCGGTCTCGACCTTTACGTTGGTAAGATTCTTTGCCGCAAATTTCCGTTGCGCTTCCAGTTTGACGGATTTGTTGAAAGCCAGGTAGAGGATTTTGGACCCGGTGGGTCTGGATGCGGCGTATTCGATCAGCGTGGTGGTTTTGCCGGAGCCGGCCACGGCGTTGATCCGGATGTCTCCGGTGGAATGGATAATAGCCTGTTGTTCGTCTGTTAACTTTCTTTCCTGCGTCATTTGAAACCATCTTAAGCGGTGCAAGTTAAGAAGAGTTAGCCGGGCGACGATGGGAAAATCACGTGACGAAAAGGGGGAAAGTCAATAAGCCAATAAGTCAATAAGTGAATAGGTCAATGGGAGAGCTCGCCGAGGTGCTCGGAGGAGATGCCTGAGGTGCTCGAAGGAGATGCCTGAAGTGCTCGAAGGAGCGAACCAACGCTTATTTACCGGGGAATAGCCCAATAAGCATTCCCCGGTAAATAGTTTACTTCAACCGCCAGTTTATACCGGCATGAACGAACCAATTGCTGCTGAGTCCATGATAAGGATAGCTGGTAAACATTTTTTCTAATTTCTTTTCGCTGTAAGCAAAACTTCGCAGCGCAGTAAAGCCGACTCCGCCTGTCCAGCCGATGCGCCCGTGTTGCTGTTGCAGGTTGAGTTCAAAAGGAAGTTGCCAGTAATTCATCAACCGGTTGGGGATGGCGCGCGTGGCGGTAACGTCGTACGAAACGGCCTGCGGACGAAAGGCAAACTCTGCGGTCAGTTGTTTTTTCAGTTGATACGCGATGCCTATTTTATACGCAATGCCTTGCGCCTCGTCCGGCACACGGATGTCGAGCTTGAATTTGCGGCCGAATTTCCAATCGGCTGTTAGCGCCGGCCAGACCATTGGTGTGCCAAACTGGTTATGCACAATAACACCAACGCCGAGTCTGAAGCTTTTAGAGAATTGTTTCAGAAAGACCACCCCACCGGTGAGAAATACATCGTTGAAATCAACTTCGCGGAAATCGGTGTTGACACCCGCGTTGATAAACAAGGTATACGCCCAGTTGCGTTTCAAGGTGGAATAATAATTTATTCCCAATGCGGATGCGAAAAGATTGACCGGCAGGATTTGACGGGTATAATCCGTGTTATTAAAGTGAGTGTATCGCAAATGCCCTGAAGCGCCCAGGCTGCGGATCTTACCGGAGGATGTATCTATGCGTAGAAACAGGGGCAGCTTACCGGAGAGGTTTATTTCCTGCTGACTGCTTGTTCCTTTTTTTTTACTGCTATCGGGCGGAGCCTGGTATTTTGAAGCCGGGCTGTGATAGATGTCCAGTTTGATCTCGGGTTGCTGAGCTGCTGCGGGGATCACGCCGTAAAGAGCGGAGAGAAGAAGCACAATGCTGCCTTTTTTGGGTATTGCCATTTTTTTAAGACAAATTTCCCTGAAGCGGGGAAGGCGGACTTTCAGATAAAGCAGTAAGATTTTCAAAAAGTGAAAATCAATGGTTGCGCCATTTTCCGGGCGGTGAACCGTATTTCTTGCGAAAGGCATCACTGAAATGGGCGAGGCTGGCAAATCCTGATTCGTAAGCAATATCTGTTAAGGCTTTATCCCTGTTTTTTAACTGATCCATTGCATGTTCCAAACGGCGTTCGCGCAGAAAACCAAAAATGGTCTGGTTAAACAATTGTTTGAATCCTGATTTCAGTTTGAACATATTCAAACCGGAATGCCGGGATAATTCGGAAAGACCTGGTGAATAAGCGATATCATTAAGGAGATAGTCACGTACCTCGTTCAGTTTTTGTATGTCCCGGGGTGTAAGCTTGTAATTGTTCGTTTCGTCGGTCTCTTGTGCGAGTTGATTGCACTGCAGGGCAAGTAATTCCAATACTTTGGACTCCACATGTAATTTCCTGGCAGAAGGGTGGAAGGAACTGTCTTTGAGGTCGCGGAACAGTCGCATCATGGACAGGTTGATCCGGAGATTGCGTTGTTCGCTCAGGCTTGAACTGTTTCCTTTGGCGATCTGGTTATTCACATGGTCTGTTATTTTGCCGGCACCTTCGGTGAGTTCTGCAAATCTTTTCGGTGTGAAGCTGATGATGTTAAGGCGCAGATTTTTTTGTTCCTCAAAAAACGTGGCATCGGTAGAGTAGGCGCTGTAGAGCAGGTTGTGTTGAAGCGAAGAAATCTGCCAGTCGCGGGTTTGTTTACCGGCTTTTGAAACCAGCGAACCATTTTCTACAAAAAATAGACTCACCGTCTGCGGCGCATCCAAGGTTTGCACGTTGACGGATTGAAGAACGTTCACCTCGTGCATGGCGATATGCGTACCCGGATAATGTATTTCCCTGGCGGTGCTCTGCCAGAAGGGTTCGGAACTCTGGTAGGCGAACTCCTTGTAAACAGACGCCGTCAGCGGGCTATCGGTGTGCCCGGAAGAAATGATTTCGTTATGTTGGTTGGAGATAATGAGTTGCATGACCGGACCACGAAGGTAGTAAAAACAAAATGTCTCTTAAATACGACAGGGGACAGCATTTTATTGTAAGAGGAGGAGGCAAAAACTGCGAGCAAGCTCCGGAAGCAGTCATTGTTAATGAATGTATCAGAATGATTAAATAGTTGGGATTGTGCCGCCGTCGGTTACATAGTTGGTACCCGTGGGGTAATTCAAAGCAACCCCTCTTGTGCGGCCTGGTGAACGGTCCTTATCTGCGGCTGAAATCCAAGACTTCTGGCAAGCGAACTATCAGCATGAAGATACCAGGGATTGACAAGCGGTTCAGATGAAGATGCCATCGTATGGCCAACGAGTTTCAACAACTCGTACAAAGATGTCGGGGCTTCGTCGGCTATGTTCACTATGCGCTTATCCATAACTCCGTTAAGCGCAAGACTGATAGCAGTATAGATATCGCGGTGGTGAATGGTGCTCATTCTCATGGCAGGATGAAAGTTGGCCGCAACAACATGCTGGGGCAGTGCTTCCAGGTGTCCGTCTCCATCACCGTAAACAAAAGGGAACCGCAATATCGACCAGGTCAACCCGCTTTTCTTCAATTCATGTTCGGCGGCCACTTTGCTGGCCGGATAAGCATGTTGTGGAGCCACTTCATCGTCCTCGCGGCCGGGGTGCGGATTGTTTGTATTATAGACATGACTGGTACTCGAAAAAATAAAGCGCGCATCAGGGGCATGTACTTTCGCTGCTGCAAGCAGATTACAAGTGCCATCCAGATTACTCTTCCAGATCAGGTCCTTATCAGACGACCGGAATACTGCCGCCAAATGAATGATGGCTGAAACCCCCTCCACTGCTTCGGTTAGCGATGAAGGGTCGAACAGATCTCCTCCAACAGGGATCACCCCTTCAGGCATTTCCTTTTTACCGCGTACAAGAACGCGACATTGCCAACCCGCCTTCATCAACTGGGGCAACAATCGTGTGCCAACCAGACCGTTTCCCCCGGTCACCAATATTGTTCGTGATTTTTCCTGCATAATGCTAAACTTTTAATGTTTAACAAAGCTCAGAAAGGCTTCCGGGAACAGCCCGGACAAATCGAATTAATTGCCTGACAAATCTTTGGAGAATTGGGCGATCGTTTGCCCGGTGAGCTTTTTAAAGAGGCGGGAAAAATATTCCGGATCGTTAAAGCCCAGCCCATAAGCCAGATCCTTGACAGAGGAGCGTTCTTCGTAGCAAATACGCCGTCTTGCTTCGAGTATCAGCCGGCCGTTGATGAATTCTTTGGGAGAAAGCCCGGAATGGCTTTTAACAAGTTGGTAGAGCCCATTGGTATTGATGCCCAGTTGTTGAGCGATGGCATTGATCGTTGGCAGATTGGTCAGGTTATGTTCCACAAGGAACTTAAAGGCGATAAACCTCGATAGTTTGCCGTCGGGCAGGGTGTGTTGCGCTTTAAAATAAGCGGTATTGATCTCGGTAAGCAGGCTGTTGAGATGAGCAAGAATAAGTTCGGGTTCGGTCTGCCAGCGCTTTAAGAGATCGAGCAGTATAGCGAAGACGGCTTTTAACCGCAAGGCGGCAGCGGGTTCAAAGCTGACTTTCTGATAATTCAGCGGATTGATCAGAAAGGGATATTGTTTCGGCAGCAGGGACAAACAGCTTTCATCGAAACCCAATTTGATAAAATCAGCGCTTGTTTCAAAAACAGGTTGCTCATGGACCTGGTGGGGCATGGTGAAGATCAGTTCATCGGTAGCCGCCTCGTACTGTTGCAGATCTACCCTGTGCCGGCTACGGCCATCCAGCATAAATAACAAGAGGTAGTGTTGGGCGTGTTGCGGAATAACATAGTTAGCAGCCTCGGTGGGCGTTAGGTGACCATAATCCGGCGACACGATCCTGATCGGCAGTTTATCGTTTTGCCTGAGTTGGTAAAGAAAAGAGGCTGTTTGCTGCATACACTGTAAAATTAGAACAATGAACCATTACAGAGGGAGAGACTTATAGTTAATCTTTTGAAAAGGCTGTAACAGGCGATACTATATTGAAGACATTCGTTGAAGGCCTGCCGGAAATCCAATGGACTTTGTTTGGTTTTACGTTAAATAACTTATTAAAAGACTGAGGATGTTCAAACCCTACTTGGTAATCGGTCGCGGCGACGGATAACTCTGTTGTAGACAGTTTAAGTGAATAAGGAATGAGCACCGAGGCTCCCAAAGGCGGTACCTGAGGCTTTAGTTTTTGTTCGGAAACATCAGCTTATAGAGTTTGATCAGCAGGTAACGGATTGCGTTGCTGCCCGCTTTTACTACCACCGCTACGAACCCGAAAATGGTGATAACGAATGCCAACACATTTATTATGGTTTCCCTGTCAGTCATTTACTTAGCATTGTTGTTGTGTGAAAGGAGTTGTAAGATAGATCAGGTCCCGGTGTTTTTTTTTGAGAGTGGTCACGGCAATAACTGATTTGCCTCATGGAAGGGTGGGCGGTTCATATCAATATGTATTCTTGTGTTGGAAATCATGCCGGAGGTTGATAAGCGTCATAAACCGGGACGATAATAACAAGTAACTATATGTCACCACCTCTGTCGGCGACCAGGAACCAGTAGGTGTGGGCCATTTGTATGTATAAGCGTAGTTATTATATCGTCAATGCAGTGACGGCTTACCGGCTGATAATGGCGCCAGTGCTCGTAATGCTGGTGGTGAATAATCATTTCAACCTGTTCCGCTGGCTGTTGGTACTGAGTTTTCTTACTGATGCGGTAGATGGATTCTTCTCCCGTAAATACCATGTGGACAGCAGTGCTGGTGCCAGGCTTGATTCGCTGGCAGATGACCTCACGATAGCTGCCGCATTAACAGGCGCGGTGCAGTTTTATCCGGTGTTTATGAGAGAACAGTTAATCTGGATTGCCGTGTTAGGGGGTATGTTTTTACTACAGGCGATTCTCGCATTGATCAGGTACAGGAAAATGACGAGTTTTCATACGCGCATGGCTAAACTGGCAGCGATTGGCCAGGGCATTTTCTTTCTACTGCTGTTTTTTCTTGATTACCGACCTTATGGTGTTTTTTATGCAGCGGTGATTATAACGGCTGTTGATCTCGCGGAGGAGATTCTCATGGTGTTGGTGTTGCCACAATGGAAGACGGATGTAAAAGGCCTGTACGAGGCATGGAAGGAGAGAACGACATACCTATAGCGTAACACGATGCCTGGACCCGACGCTTCAGCATATTTTCTTTTTTAGCAGAGCATAATTTAGCACTGGGACTATAATGGATCGTTTTCTTTGGCAAAAAATATCGGGTCTGTATAAAATAAAGGAATGGGTTGCTGAGTGTTTGCCAGGTCAATTTTTTGCGCCCCCTGAATCTTCCGTATCTTTTTTGTGCGTGATTGCTTTGGTACAGCTTCCTTCGATAATTGGCGCAGGATGGCAGGTAAGCTGGTAAACCCTTCTTTCACTTGCTTGACCGGCAGTAAAAGTTCCTCCCTTTTCATGAGCGCTTATTAAACACCAATGATACGGGATAAAAAACGCGGCAGAAATGAGGGGTGTCATTGCCGCCACTGATTCTTATCGAACCAGGCAATAAAGTTGATCGAAAACAACCAAGCTCAGGATTCTTTCGACGAGGCAGGCATATGGGGACTGAGGAGTTGCATTTTCCGCAAAGGGATAATTCATCTCCATGATTTCCAGGTTTATTGCTAGTGGGGTAATCGTTCTCTTAATAAGCCATATACCCAGGTTCCGGTAATGGCACTTAACAGGGTAATGATAACAACAGTTGCACCCGTGCCTATCTGCGCAAACAAGGGGCCGGGGCAAGCGCCTGTAAGTGCCCAGCCCAGGCCGAATATCAATCCGCCATAGATTTGTCCCTTGTTGAATTTTTTAGGATGAAATTCTATAACCTCACCATAGATCGTTTTGAGGTTAAATTTCTTGATCAGCCACACGGAGAGCATACCGGTGACGACGGCGCTGCCAATTACGCCATACATATGGAAGGATTGCAGGCGGAACATTTCCTGGATTCTGAACCAGCTAATGATCTCTGCTTTTACGAATACAATACCGAATAAAATACCTGTGATCAGGTATTTCAGGTTGTGATACCATTTATGTTGCAGGTGGCTTTCATTTACACAGATCGCATCCTGCAACCGCACGTCAAAATCGGTGTCTTTATTTACATCCGTTCGCATTTGTTGTTTGTTTTAACAGGTCATAGAGAAAGTATAAAAGGCAGTATCAGGTTGGCCATTGCAAAACCGCCGGCCATAAAGCAGATAGTTGCTACCAGTGAAGGCCATTGCAGATTCGACAAGCCCATAATAGCATGGCCGCTGGTACAACCACCGGCATAGCGTGTACCGAAGCCTACGAGGAAGCCTCCGCCAACCATCATAATAAATCCTCTCGCGGAAAACAATGCGGGCCAGCTTATTACATCCTGCGGAACAAGATTACTGAAGTTGGTAATTCCATACCGGGCCAGTTCCTCCGTTAATTTAGGGTTCACCTGTACGGGGCCGGTGTTTGGCAGGAGGTTGACCGCAATTATTCCTCCCAGCAATATACCTGAAACAAAAACGAGGTTCCATATTTCTTTTTTCCAGTTGTATTGGAAGAAGGGGATGTTTGCGGGAATACAAGCGGCACAGATATGACGGAGCGACGAGCTAATGCCAAATGACTTATTGCCCAATAGTAAAAGCGTGGGAACGGTCAGCCCGATTAAAGGCCCGGCAATGTACCAGGGCCAGGGTTGTTTCAGGAATTCAATCATTTTCATTTTTTTGCTAATTGCGAAAAGTCAGGCTGGTAAGGTTAGCCGTCTTTCTTTAGGGACGGATCGTTAGTTGTTGTTTCTGTTTTACGCTTCGCGAAAGGAGGTACCCTACATCCGCATGGGCCACAGCATCCCGTATTGAATAAGGACATCAAGGCAAACAAGCCACCTGCGATAACAATAATCCATTCATGTGTAAGAAGGCCCTGGACTGCAACCAACACTCCCGCTACCAGCCGTAAAACGCGTATAAAATGCCATCCGCTCAAAATCCTGTTTCTCATGTGTTTTTTCTTTTGCGGGTATTAATCCCAAACGGCGGGTATAAAGGGCAGAAGCTGATCAGCGACGTTAGCAACAAAACAATGGCCAGTATTCCCAGTACGATGGCTGCTATCCCGGAGAGGATGTTGGTATAGTACAAGACCACGATCACCACAGCTGCTAAAATGCGGATGCCCTTGTCTGTTGTGCCCATGTTTTTTTTCATAAAACTATTCTTTGTCAGATGAATGAATACTTCCCATGCAGGCTTCTGACAGGTTCATAATCTTGCCTTGCCGGATTATCCGTTTACAATGGCATTAACGTCCTTCCAGGTGCCGCCGTTGATTACATTTTTGAAACCGTTTTGCACCAGGATATTTTTTGCCTGTGCACTCCGGTTGCCGCTTCTGCAGAAAACAATAATTGTCTTCTTGCCGTTGAATTTTGCGAGCTGCGTTTGCAGTGTATCCAACGGGATGTTTACTGCGCCCGGCACAGTGCCCGAGGCAAATTCACCTGGCGTGCGTACGTCTACGAGAAAGGCGTCTTTACTGACGGTAGCTGATAACTGCGCCTGATCTTTATTTCCGAATAATGCTGAGAACAGTCCCATAATGATTATTTTAATTTTAAGCGGTAATGCAGATTTCTTCTGTACATGATAGGGTCGCGCCACCTGCCTCTTTCCATTCCTTCATTCCACCGGAAAAGTTCTTTACGTTCTTAAAACCATTTCTGGCAAGGATGGAATAGGCTACTGCGGATCGGTCGCCAGCCTGACAATGAATGACCACTTGTTTGTCGCGGTCAATTTTATACAGATTGTCAGTTAGCGTGCCCGCGAATACGTTGTCTGCACCTTCGATATGTTCCGCTTCGTATTCTGTTGCTCCACGCACGTCCACAATCTGTACGTCTTTCTTTCCTATACAGGAAGCGAATTCAGTTATATCGATCAGGTTGGCTCTTTGCAAGTCCAGCCCCAATTCCTGTACATCTGAAACATAGCCGTAAATATTATCTAAACCGATGCGCATCAGTTTTCTTGTGAGGTCTTCCATTTGCGTATCATCGGCAACGAGCATGAACTGTTCCTGGTAGTTCAGCAGCCAGCCGCACCAGGTGGAAAAGGAATTGTTGCCCTGAATATTCAGGCTGCCGGGAATAAAACCGTTGGCAAATGCTGCTTTATTACGCGTATCAATTACTTTGATGCCTTTTTCGTATGCAGAAATGAATTGTTCTTTGCTTAGTTTAGGATGCTTCGGCACGGCTGTCAGCAGGGGTCTTTCTACTTTGTTGAGATGTTTCATCATGGCAAAATACTTCGGTGGTTCCGGCTGATCGGCCAGCAGGTAATCGGTAAAAGACTGTTCGTCTTCGCCGTACCGGAACGCCCAGTTTCTTATTTTCTCATAACCAACGGTTGAACTGGCTACAGCACCAAGGGCTTTTCCACAGGCGGAGCCTGCGCCGTGTGCCGGCCAGACCTGAACGTACCCGGAGAGGGCCGCAAATTTCTTCAGCGACTGAAACATTTGTTTGGCGCCAGCTTCCTTGGTACCCATGATGCCCGCTGCTTTTTCCAACAAGTCGGGGCGGCCGATGTCGCCAACAAAAACGAAGTCGCCTGTAAAGACCATTACGGGTTGATCGGTAGCGGGGTGGTCGGTCAGCAGGAAGCTGATGCTTTCCGGTGTGTGACCAGGTGTATGCATCACTTTAAGGGTAAGGTTGCCAACGCGGATGATGCTTCCGTCTGTTAGACCTTTGTGCGCAAATTGGTATTGCCAGTCTTTGCCACCTTCGTCTGACAGGTACATCGTTGCTCCGGTTACGGCAGCCAGCTCTCTGGAGCCGCAAAGGAAGTCGGCGTGGATATGGGTTTCTGTTATGTGCGTAATGCGGAGGCTATTTTGCCGCGCGATATCAAGATAAATGTCGATGTCTCTTTGCGCGTCGATAACAATAGCTTCTCCTGTTTTCTGACAGCCTATGAAATAGCTGCCCTGTGCTAAACTCTTGTCGTAGATGTGTTGAAAAAACATTTTTATTTTTTTATCAGTGATGATGATTTTTATTCCGTATTGCAATTGTTTATTTGGACAGCCGGTTAGTGCGAAGATCGATGGATAAACTCCCCCGTACAGCTACTTTTGTTACACAATCCGAAGATTTTGAATTGTTAGTTACTTGGATGGATTATTTTAATAGGGTTTCTTTAACGATAATATACAGACCCATTACTAAAACGAACCAGCCGAATGCGGGCTTCAGTTTCCTGCCGTCGATTTTTGCAGCGAGAAGGCTGCCGATCAGTATACCCGCTGTAGCGATAGCCGTAATTGTTAGTAGAAATGGCCATTGTACCGGCTGATGCTCCAGGGAAAAGAAAAAACCTGTGAGAGAATTAATGGCAATGATGAACAGCGAGGTGCCGACGGCTGTTTTCATAGGGAGTTTCAGTATATTGACCAGGGCTGGAATGATGAGAAAGCCACCGCCGGCGCCGATAAGCCCTGTTATTAGTCCCGTGGCGGTTCCCTGCAGCCCTACTAAAGCAACCGGCGACCTGTTTGCGGGTACAGAGGCCTTCCTGCCATCTTTTTTTATCATACTCCAGGAAGCAAGGATCATGAGTACGGCAAAAAGCAACATCAGCAATATGCTCCTGGTTAACGTAAAGCCTCCAAGCGTCAGAATATGTGATGGAATGGCCGGAAGGATAAACCTGCGGGTAAGCAAAACTGCCGCAACGGAAGGCAGACCGAAAAAAACGGATATTTTAAGATTTACCAGGCCTTTTAGGAAATAGGAGACGGAGCCGGCAACGCTCGTACTGCCGACGATAAAAAGAGAATAGGTAGTAGCCAGAACTGCGTCCAGACTAAATAAATAGACAAGTACCGGCACAGTAAGTATACTGCCGCCGCCGCCGATAAGCCCTAAAGAAATGCCGATAAGAATAGACGCCAGGTAGCCGGAGATAATCATTGATCTTTGAATTAACGCCGTAAAGGTCATTTAATTCAAAGGGTAGCACAGTAACTATAGTTACACAAGGGTAATTTTATTTCGTCCGAGCCGGACAATGCCGTTTTCTTCCAATTGTTTCAGAAGCCGGGAGACTACGACCCGTGCGGTACCCAGTTCATTGGCCAATTGTTCATGTGTAACCGGTAGTACGTTTGAGGCGTGGATTTCCGACTTCTTTTTAAGCAGGTTCAGGAGACGTTCATCAACTTTTTTAAAGGCGATGGCATTCACGATCTCAAGTAATTCTTCGAAACGTTTGTGGTATAAACGAAAGATATAATCCAGCCATCCGGGATATTCTTTGATGAATTGGGGAACCTTCTCTACGGGAAGAAAAAGGATTTCTGCATCTTCATCCACTTCAGCTTTCACTTTGCTCGTTTCGTTGTGCAGACCGCCGAGAAAGGACATGATGCAACTTTCACCAGCTTTAATATAATACAGTAGAATTTCGCGGCCATCGTCTTCCATCCTGATAACTTTCAGCGTTCCTTTCATTACTATGGGGATAGAGCGGATAGATGCATTTTCGTTAAGGATAATGCTGCCGGCCGGATAGGTCTTGTGTATACCATACTTGTATAACTTCTCAACCAGATCAGGGGATGATTTGAACTCAGCTATATCATTGAGGGTTTCCATGTATGCAAAATTACAGGTTTAATTGACAGGTGTCATGAGCTATAATGATGGTAGTCATTTCGAATCATTCCCCCTGCAGTAACTTTGTTAATTGCCTGTCGCTCTGGTTAATCGGGACATTTTAACCGTCAAAAGCGAATCTCTCAAGTGCAGGTGACCTTTTACCTGTTGGAATCATCTACTACAAATCAACTATGAGCAGATACACACTCATACTAACAACTATTTTCCTGGCCGGCTGCAAAGCGAAATCGGATAAAGTGAAACCTTTTTTTTCTGCGATTTCAGAGTCGGTATATGCATCGGGCTCGGTAAAGAGTAATCAGCAATACGAGGCATTCGCTACAGTAAATGGCGTTATACAGGAGATCTATCTGAAGGAAGGGGATACGTTGAACGTTGGTACTCCCATTCTTTCTGTAGCCAATGAAGTGCAGCAATTGAACAAAGAAAATGCGGTACTCACCGCCCGGTATGCTGATGTGGCTTCCAATCAGGATAAGTTGTCTGATGCACGGCAAACTATTGACCTGCAGGAAAACAAGATGAAAAATGATTTACTCCTTTTAAACCGGCAAAAAAATTTATGGGAACAGAATATAGGCACCAGGAATGAGTTGGAGCAAAGAACACTGGCCTACGAAAGTTCCAGAACAGCTTATCTCTCTGCGGTGAGTAAGTACCATGATTTAGAGCGGCAAATCAAGTTCACCGCGTCACAGTCCGAGAAGAACCTGCAGGTGGCTCAACAGCAGGCCAGTGATTTTACCCTTAGAAGTAAGATTAATGGAGTGTTGTACAAAATCTACAAGAAAAAAGGCGAGTCTGTGAGCCTGCAAACGCCTCTGGCCTTAATTGGAAAAAATGATCAATTCATCCTGGAAATGCAGGTCGATGAATACGATATCTTTAAAATCAGGAAGAACTTACTGGTATTGGTAACGATGGATAGTTACAAAGACCAGGTTTTCAAGGCGAGGGTGTCTGCTATTTTACCGATGATGAATGAAAGCAGCAAGACTTTTTTAGTGGAAGCGACCTTTGAAAGTCCGCCCGCCCAACTCTATCCATTCATCAGCTTTGAAGCCAACATTGTCATTGATAAAAAAACGCGGGCGTTACTTGTACCGAGAAATGCATTTCTTAATGATTCCACCCTGGTAAAAAGCAATGGTGATAAAGTAGTGGTGAAAACAGGATTAAAGGATTATAAGATGGTAGAAATACTTTCCGGCGTTACGGCAAACGATGATCTAATCATACCAGCGAAATGAATCTGAAACTGATCGGCGATGTAGCCATGTCATTATTAGCAGCCCGTTTGAAACAAACATTAGTGGCTGCTATTGGTGTAACATTCAGCATCACTATGTTTATTGCACTGCTCAGTTTCATGTCTGGTCTGAATGATCTGCTGGATGGGCTTATCCTTAACCGTACACCGCATATCCGGCTTTATAACGAAGTAAGGCAGTCGGAGCATCAGCCGATCGCACTCTATTCAAAGGGCAGCCGGCAGTACAACTTCATTAGCTCGGTTAAGCCCGCCAATGAAAAACCGCAGATACGCAATAGCGGCGCCATCATTGATGCGATAAAGAAGGATAGCCGTGTGTCAGGGGTAGCTCCCAAAGTAGTGGTACAGGTATTTTACAATATTGGTACGATTAATCTGACAGGGATCATCAACGGCATAGACGTGGAACCGGAAAACAGATTATTCTCTTTTCAAAACTATGTCGTGGCTGGTAACTATATGGACCTTCAAAACACTCCCAACAGTATTATCTTAGGGATTGGTGCTGCTGAAACAATGCTGGTTGATCTTGGTGACATTATTCAGATAACTACTGTGAAGGGAGATCATGTGCAACTTAAAGTGGTGGGTTTCTTTCAATCAGGAATACTGGATATCGATAAAGTACAAAGCTATACCTCCCTCGCTACTGCGCAAAAAATACTGGGAGAATCCAATAGCTATATAACGGATATCCAGGTGAAACTGCATGACCTGTTGCTGGCTCCGGCTATGGCGAAAGAATATAACCAACTCTTTTCGGTCGAAGCGACCGACATCCAGACTGCCAATTCACAGTTTGAAACCGGCAGCTTTATCCGGACGCTTATTTCGTATGCAGTAGGCATTACCTTACTTATTGTGGCAGGTTTTGGTATTTACAACATACTCAATATGATGATCTATGAAAAGATGGATGGTATTGCGATTCTGAAAGCCACCGGCTTTTCAGGCGGAGACGTAAAGTGGGTCTTTGTAACTATTGCGCTTACCATTGGCTTTTTCGGTGGCTTGCTTGGCTTGTTATTCGGATTTGTACTTTCTGCCATTATCGGACAAGTGCCGTTCGAAACAGCATCCTTGCCGACCGTCAAAACATATCCCATCAACTATAGTCCAACCTTCTATGTTATCGGAGGAGTTTTTTCAATCGTCACTACTTATTTAGCGGGATATTTCCCGGCTCGCAAAGCCAGCAAAATAGATCCTGTCATCATCATACGGGGAAAATAACATGACTGATATCGTACTGGAAGCTATTCACATCAACAAATACTTTCATGACCCTGTAAAGGTGAAGGTGTTGACCGATGTCGGATTCTCTCTGTTCAGAGGAGAATTTGCATCGATCATTGGAAAGTCCGGCTGTGGCAAATCCACACTCCTTTACATTTTGTCGACGATGGATACGGACTATGAAGGTGATTTGAAAATTGATGGAATCAGTATGCGGCAAAAGAAAGAGTCGGAACTTGCCAGGGTAAGAAATGAAAAAATCGGCTTCGTCTTTCAGTTCCACTACCTGCTCAATGAATTTTCTGTACTCCGGAATGTTATGTTACCCGGCGAAAAATTAAGCAAACGCACAACAAAGGAGATAGAAAGTATTGCTTACGAAAAACTTAAAATACTGGGCATAGAAAAGGAAGCGCTTAAAAGACCAAATCAGCTTTCAGGAGGGCAGAAGCAACGGGTAGCTATTGCCCGTGCGCTGATCAACGATCCATTAATTATCATGGGGGATGAGCCGACCGGCAACCTCGATAAGAAAAACAGCGAAATGGTTTTCGATATATTCAGAGAATTGGCGGAGGTATATCATCAATCGTTATTGATCGTAACACACGACAACGAATTCGCCCACCGGACGCATCGCATTATAGAAATGGAGGATGGCCGCATTGTAAGCAAAGCCTGACTGGTTTGAAAGAGAGGGGAGTAATAACTTACGTGTTTCGTTGCCTTTTATTAAGATTGAATGCCAACTGCCAGATTAGCAAGACGTCATAACCCGTTCACTTCAGTCATGCAATGAATTCTATCCCTTGTTCTTATCTACAATTCTTGCTCTTAACCTGCTTAGAGACTGGGGTTTGATACCTAAAAAACTAGCTAATTGATGCTGAGGCACACGTTGAATAAGATCTGGTCTTTTTTGCATTAAGTTCAGGTATCGTTCTTCAGGGGAGGAATTTTTAAACTCGTCAAAGTCCATTCGTTGTTTGGCCAAAAGTTCTTCGGATAAAATTCTGCACATGGTTTCAAACTTTGGAAACTTACTGTTTACTTCTGCTTCCATATCGGAATTTGAAATCGTAAGTATGGTGTCTTCAATGCAACTTACATAATAGTCGGACGGCGTTTTGTTTATTACACAAGGAGGAGTTAAAACTTCCATTTCCGTATAGAAAGCAGTGGTTTTTTCTTCGTAATCTAAAATATAATATGTCCGGATGCAGCCTTTTAAAACAAAGTAGCTGCTTTTCGATTTTTGTCCTTCTTTGAGTAAAATTGTCCCCTTCTTAACCGAGTGGAATAGGTCCAAAGAAAGTATGGCGTTCTTCTCCTCATCTGTCAGAGAAATATATTTGGATATAAAGTCAAATAGGATGTCTTGCATTGTTGGTATATGTTGCTTTCTTGTGTACACCTTCTCCAGCTCAAAAGTAGGCGCAATTCCATAATTTTTAAAAAGGATATCTCCCTGTTTGGATTTCAAAATCATCGATTGTCGACGGAAGTATTACCCTGGCTCGGGTTTAATTTCTGCCGAATGGAGCTTCGGTTTACTGAGGGTCGATCGTCAGATATAGAATAGGTCGCCTTTGTGGTTTTGAACGCCAACAAAACAAAAAAGCCCCGAATTTCTTCGAAGCTTCCTGCGGACCGGACGGGACTCGAACCCGCGACCTCCGCCGTGACAGGGCGGCATTCTAACCAACTGAACTACCGATCCAAAACGCACAACTCAATGATTGTTCGCGTTTTCAGGCGGCAAATATAGGGACAAAGCTTTCCCCACAAAAAAAATCTGCGTTTTTTATTTTCCCATTTCTTCCTTCCCGATTTTTGTGTCCTGACATTTCCATTCACCATACAAAACAACTTCGCCCGCACCCGCATTGCACCCACACCCAGCGGCTTCCTGCACCTGGGCAACGTTTTTTCTTTCGCCCTCACCGCAGCATTGGCGCGGCAGACCAACGCCTCCATTTTTCTCCGTATCGACGACCTCGATCACGAACGCGTTCAACCGGCTTACCTGCAGGATATTTTCGATACACTGGCATTCCTCGATATTCCTTGTGACGACGGCCCGCGCAATGTCGACGATTTTCAAAACCATTTTTCGCAGTTGCTTCGCGAAGCGCTTTACCACCAACGCCTGCAATCTCTCCGCGATCAACACCTGCTCTTCGCCTGCAATTGCTCACGCAAACAACTCGCCGGTCACGAAGGATATCCCGGTACCTGTCGCCATAAAAATCTTGATCCCGATGCACCCGATGTAGCCTGGCGTATTGTTACGGGTGATCAGCCGGTTGTCAGCTTCCACAATATCGATGGCTCATGGACCACCGCCGCCTTGCCCGCAGCCATGACAGATTTCATCGTCCGCCGCCGCGACGGCAAAGCCGCTTATCAACTCAGCAGCCTCGCCGACGATGCTTTCTACCAAACCGATCTCATCGTTCGCGGACAAGACCTGCTCGATTCCACCCTGGCGCAGTCTTTTTTATCGTCCCTGATGCCGGATCATCCCTTGCAGCATGTTTCCTTTTTTCATCATCCGCTTTTGCTGAACAGTGAAGGAGAGAAGTTGTCAAAATCCGCGGGTTCTATTTCCATACAGTATTTGCGTACGCGCGGATATTCCGCTGCGGCCGTTTATGACCTTATCGCCAAAAGGATCCATCCTGACTTTGAGGCCGGCTCCTGGCAGGAACTGGCTGCCTGTTTCTTTAAGTCCCACGCTTTTTAAACCAGAAAAAAGCCGTAGATTTAAACCGATTGCATAATTAAACCTGAATCAGTTATGTTTAACCGGCTTGCCCTTTTTCTTACCCTGATGACAGCCTTTCTGCAGACCTCCGCCCAGATCCGGCTACCCCGCCTGATCAGCGACGGCATGATTCTTCAGCGAGACAAACCAGCCCGGCTTTGGGGCTATGCTTCTCCCGGCGAAAAGGTATCACTCGTTTTCAAAAAGACTACTTATACCGCCATCACCGGTAAGGATGGTAAATGGATGTTAACCCTTCCTGCCCAGCCCGCCGGTGGACCTTTTGAATTGTCTTTTTCAGCCACTAACCGCGTAGTGGTGAAAGACGTTTTGTTCGGCGATGTATGGATCTGCGCCGGCCAGTCCAACATGGAGTTGCCGTTGCATCGTGTGCAGGATTTTTATGGTTCGTTGATTGCGCAGTTGGCGAATCCCGCTATCAGACAGTTCGAAGTGCCCGACCGCTATAATTTTAAAAAACCGGAAGAGGATCTGACCGGTGGCAGTTGGCAAAAAGCACAAGGCCCGTCATTGAATGCATTCACCGCTGTTGGTTTTTTCTTTGCCGCCGATTTGTATAAACGTTATCGTGTTCCCATAGGATTGATCAATACCGCACTCGGCGGCTCTCCGGCAGAGGCATGGATCAGCGAAACCCAACTCATAGCTTTTCCCAAACAGTATGAAGAATTACAACGTTTCAAAAACGATAGCCTCATCGATGCCATTGAAGCAGCCAATACGGCTAACCAACGTCAATGGAGTGCTTTGTTGTATGCTTCTGATCCCGGTATAACAGGGCAGTGGCAAAATGACCGGAGCACAACGCCCTGGGCCGATTCCATAAAAGTGCCGGGATATTTTCCCTGGAAAGGAAACGGGTCCACCTGGTTCAGGAAACAACTTTATTTATCCGCCGCTCAGGCGAGCAAACCGGCCCGTCTCATCTTGGGACGCATCGTCGATGCAGATTCTGTTTTTGTCAATGGCCGTTTCGCCGGCACTACCAGTTATCAGTATCCGCCGCGCCGGTATGAACTGCCGCAGGGTTTATTGAAGGAAGGATGGAATACGATTACGGTGCGCATCATTAATTCAGGAGCCAAAGGTGGCTGGATTCCCGATAAACCTTATGCATTGGTACTAGATGGCGATAGTCTGCAGTTGCTTGGTTACTGGCAATACCGCAGAGGCGCAGCTATGCAACCAATAACGCCACAGGTTTTTGTCCGCTGGAAGCCCGGTGGACTGTATAATGGCATGATCGCACCACTCGAGCAATATGCCGCAAAAGGAGTGATCTGGTACCAGGGCGAAGCTAATACAGCCCGACCCGCGGAGTATCGCGAATTAATGAAGACCCTGATCGCTGAATGGCGCCGGCGCAGAAACGAACCCGCCATGCCTTTCCTGTTTGTGCAACTTGCCAATTACATGGAGGCAAAACCCGCGCCCTCTGAAAGCAATTGGGCCGCAACAAGACAGTCACAGTTGGAAACACTTGAAGTGCCGAATACGGGCATGGCCGTGGCCATCGATGTGGGTGAATGGAATGATATCCATCCGCTGCGCAAACGCGAAGTGGGAGAGCGGCTGGCACTCGAAGCACGCAGGATAGCCTACGGAGAAAAGAAACTGCTCAGCAGCGGACCTTTGCCGCTATCCGTCACCCGGAAAGAAAATCATGTATGGGTGAATTTTGACCGTGCCGGAAAAGGATTACGCACCACGGATGGCAAGATTGTTGGTTATGTTACCATAGCAGGCGCAGATGGTCGTTTTGTCGTGGCCGAAACACGCATCAGGGGAAAGCAATTGGAAGTGTGGCATCCGGCTATTTCACTCCCGGTTACGGTACGTTATGCGTGGGCCGACAATCCGGTAAGTGCCAACCTGGTCAACGATCAGGGATTACCCGCATCGCCTTTTACCATCAGTGTCAAAGAGTAATGGGCGGCATAAAAATGCCACCCGTAATTTTCAGCGGCAGTGTGAGCAAAGAAAATGAGAAGAAGACTACCGTATCGTTCATGATAAAACTAAGATGGTAAATGAGCGATGACAATACTGAATTTGTGGTAGGCCTGCATAGCCGGAACATTTTTTATTCATCAATCATTTCCTTATGACTACGATTAAACTGGATACCGCGGCATTTAAAGAAAAGATATTCGATTATACGACTGACAAAGACTGGCAGTACGATGGACCGCTGCCCGCCATCGTGGATTTTTACGCCGACTGGTGCGGTCCCTGCAAACAGATAGCACCGGTACTCGAAGAACTGGCGAAAGAATATGAAGGCCGCCTGGTTATCTACAAAGTTGATACGGAAGCAGAACAGGAACTGTCAGCGGTATTCGGTATCCGCAGTATTCCCACATTTTTATTCATTCCCGTAGGTGCCGATCCGATGATGCAACCCGGCGCGTTTCCCAAACATATTTTCAAGCAGGTAATAGAAGAAAAACTGCTGACACAGGAAACGAAAAGCTGATTCAAACCGAACACTCGTTAATTTTTTCCCGGTAATAAACTACATTGCGCGGGATATGGAATGGATTGGCTACGCAGGCGCGCTTTTCATTGGCATTTCGCTGGGACTTATCGGCGGGGGCGGCTCTATTTTGACCGTTCCGGTACTGGTTTATCTTTTTAATGTGGAGCCCGTCACGGCAACGGCTTATTCTCTGTTTATTGTCGGCGCTACAAGTCTGGCCGGTGTTTATCCGAAGTACCGCGCTGCACAGGTCAATCTCCGCACCGCGTTTTTCTTTGGCCTGCCTTCATTGGCGGCGGTTTTTGCCGCCCGCGTGTGGTTATTGCCGGCTGTTCCCTACCAGATCACATCGATAGGTGAGTTCATTGTGACCAAGCCATTATTGTTGCTGATCGTTTTCGCCATACTGATGGTGATCGCGTCGATATCGATGATCCGCAATACGCGCCCCGCGGAAGCTTTGCCAACCGATTTACCCGCACCTGATTTCCTGTTGATGCTGGCCGGACTGGCAGAAGGTACATTGACCGGCATGGTTGGCGCAGGAGGTGGCTTCCTGATCATTCCCGTATTGGTGCTGTTGGGAAAATTATCCGTGCGTACGGCCATTGGCACTTCCCTGCTTATCATTGCCGTTAAATCACTGATCGGATTTTTTGTCGATCCCGCACGAAACCACGTCGACTGGACCATTTTATTAGCCATCACCGGCATTGCCATCGTTGGCGTATTTTTCGGAAATGCCATTGCGCAACATGTTCCCGCACGCAGGCTTCGGCAGGCATTCGGCTGGTTTGTACTGGCCATGGGGATTTACATCCTTCTCCGCGAACTCGTTTTTTCCAACTGAGAAAATTTAGTCTGCAGCGTGATCAACATCATGGGCTGGCAAGTATATCTCCCGCATTTTTGCTGATTAAAATGAATGCGATGAAAATAGAGCAAATCTACACGGGTTGCCTGGCCCAGGGCGCTTATTACATCGAAAGCGACGGAGAAGCCGCCATTATCGACCCATTAAGGGAAACAGCCACTTATGTGGAGATGGCTGCGCGAAACAATGCCCGCATCCGCTATGTATTGGAAACGCATTTTCATGCAGATTTCGTTTCCGGTCATCTTGACCTTGCAGCCCAAACAGGCGCCACGATCGTGTACGGTCCCGGGGCGGCACCTGCCTTTCCTTTTTACGCCGCAAAAGACAACGAGGAGTTATCATTGGGTAAAAGCAGGATTCGTGTATTGCATACACCTGGCCATACCATGGAAAGCACTTGCTATCTCCTTATCGATGAGAACGGAAAAGAAGTGGCCTTGTTCAGCGGCGACACCTTGTTCATAGGAGATGTCGGCCGTCCTGATCTTGCACAAAAACTAAAAGCCGAACTGACGCAGGATATGCTTGCAGGATTATTGTATGATTCACTGCGCAACAAGATCATGACCCTGCCGGACGACGTGATCGTTTATCCGGCGCATGGCGCCGGCAGTGCCTGCGGAAAAAATATGAGCCGTGAAACCAGCGATACCCTGGGACATCAGAAACAAACGAACTATGCCTTACGTCCCGATATGACCAAAGAAGCGTTCATCAAAGAAGTAACCAGCGGATTGACCGAACCGCCGGCTTATTTTCCTTCCAATGTGTTGATGAATATCCGCGGTTATGAAAATAGCGAGACAGTCAGGCAAAGAGCATTGCAGGCTTTATCACCCGACGCATTTGAAGCAGCAGCCCGTGATACGAAAGCATGGATAATTGACACGCGTGCGGCGCAGACATTTGCGCGCGGGTTCATTGCCGGTTCTGTCAATATCGGTCTCGATGGATCATTTGCTCCCTGGGCCGGCACAGTGATCCCGGATGTCAATCAGCCACTGCTAATTGTGGCGGAACCCGGCACGGAAGAAGAAGTAGTGATAAGGCTAAGCCGGGTAGGGCTGGATCACGTAACAGGCTTTTTACAGGGAGGATTTGATTCATGGGAAAAGGCCGGTAAAGCAATTGAACATATTGCTTCCGTGCCAGCCACTGAATTGCCTGCAGATGCAGAACTGCTTGATGTGCGGAAAAAAAGTGAATACGAAAGTGAACATGTGATCGGTGCCCCAAACAGCCCGCTTGACTATATTAACGATGCGGTAAATGTTATTGATCGTCACAAAACCTGTTACGTTTATTGTGCCGGAGGTTATCGTTCCATGATTTTTATTTCGCTGATGAAAGCACGCGGATACAACAACCTTGTGGATGTGCAAGGCGGATTGAAAGCGATAAAAGCAAGTGGCCGGTTCAGGCTGACAGCCTATGCCTGTCCAACAACTATGTTATAAAAAATTATTTCTTCGCACGTTTGGCGGCCCGCTCTTCATTGCGCCGGATTCCCGCTTTCACCATACGGGTAATCAGTGTTTTCGGAAGCGCTTTGTCGTAGGGAAAATGGATAGATCCCTTGGAACCATTGTAAGCGGTGGTTTCAGCGGCAAACTCCTCAATAACACCCGGCCCGGGATAGAGACCGATATGATTTTTATTGGCCGCGAAATGGATCAGGTTTCTGTCGTTGAGGCGGAATGTGGGCATGGCATAGCTGATCACCTCTTCCGCCCCGGGCGCGGCTTTACGGATGATCTGGCGCATTTGTTCAAGTCCTTCTTTATGTTCCGCTGCGCATGACGCGATATAGGCGTCGATAGAGGTGAATGCCATAATAATTCAAAATTCAAAAGTAAAAATTCAAAGAGTTCACAACCTGTAATGTTTCGCCGCTCTGGTGTTCATTTCATTGTATTCACAAATTAAGAGACCCACACCAACAGTTAACCGGGTTGCTTAAATCTAAAGATAAAAGTTCCCCGGCGTTGCCGGTCGGGATTTTTGGCCTGTTCGTATCCGGGCTTTAAGACTTCGTCTGGTTTTTATATTATTGTACTGAGGTATTGTACTAATCTTCGCTGTTGAATTTTTAATGTTGACTTTGAATTTATGGAAACGGGCTATAAAGAAATAGCGGGCATCCGCATGTATTACGAAAAACATGGCGAAGGACAGCCGCTGGTACTGATTCACGGTGGTGGTTCTACGATAGACAGTACCTGGGGACGGATACTTCCTTTGCTTTTCCCCAGCTTTATGGTAATCGCGATGGAATTGCAGGCGCACGGCAGGACGAGTGACCGCGATCAGCCGGAGAGTTTTGAGCAAGATGCCGATGATGTGGCTGGTTTGTTGCAATCGCTCGGTATCGGGCGCGCTGCCCTATTTGGTTTTAGCAACGGAGCTACTACGGCGATGCAAATAGCGATCCGTCATCCGTCGGTAGCCGGCAAACTGGTACTGGCTGCGGGTTGTTATCAGCGATCGGGTTTACCGGATGGTTTTTTCGAAGGAATGGCCAACGTCACGCTGGAAGTAATGCCCGAATCGTTGAGAAATGCATTCCTGGCGGTTAACCCGGATCAGCAAGCGCTGGAAAATGTATTCGAAAAAGACCGGCAGCGGATGATACATTTCAAAGACATTCCTGATGAATTGCTGGCGCAGATCGGCTCACCGGCATTGATCATCAACAACAACCTGGACGTGATAAAGAACGGGCATGCTTTGAAAATGGCCGAGCTGATACCGGGTTCGCAATTGGTGATCCTGCCCGGCACGCATGGTTCCTGCATAGGATCACTTGAATCCGGTGAAGCCGATCAGGAAATGATAACCTTTACGGCAAAAATAGTGAAGGACTTCCTGCAATCAGATAGCAAATAAAGGGGCAGGGGCGAAGTTCCCGCCCATTTTGCCTTTTGACTTTTAATTGGCATACCGGTTGCATGAATGGAGTATAGACATTCAAACCACCTGTCATCTATATGCTCATTAAGAAAAGAATCTCGATCGCTTACTTTCTGAAACTTATCGTCTGGGACGCCGCCGCTATTTTATTTTACGCGATAGCGGTAGGTATATTAGACCACATGTCTTTTTTCTCCAACATTACTATCCCGTTCGCACTTTCGGCATTGGTCGGCACTTTACTTTCCCTGTTACTGGCTTTCCGTACCTCGCAATCGTATGAGCGTTGGTGGGAAGCACGTGTGGTATGGGGCGCGATTGTCAACGACAGCCGGACATTGATCCGGCAATTACAACAATTCCTTCCGGCGGATGAACAAAAGCAACACATCATCCAAAGCTTTGTACAGCGGCAGACGATGTGGTGTTATGCCCTGGCTAATTCGCTTCGCAACCTGGAAATGACGGACAGGGTGAGAGACTATTGTGCGAAATACGGTATTGCCGGTGAAAACATTCCCAACCTGCTGCTCACCCGTCATGCGGAGAAATTATCTGCCATCACTACAAAGTATGCGATGGACCCAAACAGGCAGGTACAGCTCGACAGCACCATTCACCGATTGACCGATGCCATGGGACGCTGTGAACGCATCAAGAGCACCGTATTTCCCCGGTCGTATAGTCTGCTAATACATTTCCTGATCTATGTATTGATGACCCTATTGCCTTTTGGCCTGGATGATAATAACGTTTTTGTTGAAATGTTTTTGGTGACCCTGATACCGGTATTGTTCATTGCCATCGAGCAGACATCCATCCTGATGCAGGACCCGTTTGAAAACAAACCGACCGATACGCCGATGACTACGTTGTCGGCCACCATCGAACGAAATATGCTGGAGATGACAGGACAGGAGGTACCGCCGAAAATGATAGCGGGTGGCAGTTATTACGTGATGTGAGGATTAACTTTTTTATGAATGCCAGCGATAGGAAAAGTTGCAAATTTGGCTATGCGTATTTGACCAAAAGAATGGTTGTGGCTACAGCAAAAGCTGCGGGGCGTCGGGCTGCAAAAAATGCTATGGAGGTAATGGGATATGTAGTTGTATCCGAGGACGGTTGGGTTGTAAAAAAAATTAAGGATGGCCGTGTTGAAAAGCTTTCAAAGTTGGGGTACGTTTAATCAAAGAAGCCTTGAAAATACCCCCCCCAAAAAAAAATCTTCTCACCCAAACCAATGGTAAATCCTTAGTCGCCCGGACCCGAATCACTTTTCCGGCGATAATTAACCAAATAATCAACACGTTATCGGAAGCGTGGCACTAAAATTGTCTTCGATGTTGTCGCAAAAAGACAATACCGGAACGGCATACCATGGCATTTGAAAAAGTGCATTACGTTCGCTGTTGTCCTTTTTGATCCTTTCTTGATCATCAACTGCCAACCATGTAAACCGTACAGCTAATGAATGCTCCTTTCATCGAGATCATAGAAGATACTACTCCCGATCCCAATCTGCTGATGTGGAAATATGCAGATGAAGACAAGGAAATTAAAAACGGTGCTAAACTTACCGTCCGTGAATCACAGGTGGCGGTGTTTCTTAACGAAGGACAACTTGCCGACGTTTTTCAGCCGGGCCTGCATACGCTGCAAACCGAAAACATCCCATCCTAAGCCGGCTCAAAGGCTGGAAATACGGATTCAAGAGTCCTTTCAAAGCAGATATTTATTTTATCAATACCCGGCAGTTCGTCAACAATAAATGGGGAACGCCTGCGCCGGTAATGATGCGCGATCCGGAATTCGGACAGGTGCGCGTGCGCGCTTTCGGCACCTTCGATATCCGCATCAACGACATCACCATCTTTTTCGGGCAATACGCCGGCTCTTATAAAACCTTTACCATCTTCGAACTGCAGCAAGAGCTGCGTGATTTTATCGCTCCTAAATTCGGAGAAGTACTGGCGCAGCAAAATATTTCCGTAACGGATGTGGCCGGTAACGTAACCGAACTCGGCAGGAAAATCGAACCATTCCTCCGGCCATACTTTGCACAGTTTGGGATCGAACTGCTGACGTTCACCATCACCAGCGTCACGCTGCCGGAAGAAGTGGCTGCGCATTTCGACAAGATCACCAACATGAACATGGTGAACGACATGGACAAATACACACGCTTCAACACTGCACAGGCAATCGGTGAAAAAGGAACGGCAGTCAACGAAGCCACTACCAATGCCATGGCCATGGGCATCCTGCTAAACCAGACACAGCAGAAACCACAAGATGATATCGCAGGCCGGTTACAGCAATTGAAATTGCTTTTTGAAAACGGCCTGATTGATGAAACGGAATACAAAGCCAAAAAAGCAGAACTCATCGATAAACTGTAAAGGCTATGTCAGCAGAAAATAAACCGCTTTCATTGTTGGAGCGGATGAAACAAAAGGCGAAAGAACAAAAAAATTACGGCGGAGAATTTACCGGGGAAGAGGCAAAAGTAAATGTGCGCGCCTGCCCCAATTGCGGTGCCGGCCGTGCAAAACAAGACGGTCTCACACATTGCGCCTACTGCGGATTCGAATTCCTTTCCGTCCAACTTACCGATGGCATTAACCTGAAAAAAGAAGATAATTCTCAAAACACCTGACTATGTTCGGACTTTTCAGCAACCAGGCAACAAACAACGAAGCCACTGCCGCTATCAAGGAAATGGAAGAAACCAGGGAACGATTTTTCGCATTCATCGAAAAGCTGGAACAAAAGATGAAGGAGTTTGCAGAAGCCTCTCTTCCCGAATTAACTGAGTTGAACAATACTGATACAGACGAATACAAGCGCGCCTATCACCGCATGAAAGCCGCCGTACTCGGACAACTGGACAGTATTCAGAAAAAAGCGCTGGAAGTAAAAGAAGAGAAGATCACCAATTTTCGCTTTACCACCAATGATCATGCATTATCCACGGCTTATTACGATTTCAGAAACGATTGCTACGACCGCTACAACCAACTGGATGAATTGAAGAATCACTACCGCGGCCAGGTAGAGGCGACTTACTCCGAAAACTACGAAGCAAAATACCAGCAGATACTCGACGAATACGAAGCGATCAGGAATAAATTTGCCTGCGTCCAATGCGGAAGTCCTATAGTTATTGAAAAAATCTATTTCACTACCACCTATATAACCTGTCCCGCCTGTCAGACCCGCAATACCTTTGAGCCGAGTTCCAAAGCAAAAACGCTGGAACAGCTTGGCCGCAGTCTCGCCGAACAAAGAACGGCCCATCTGTTGAAAGAACATGATGCGATACCTGCTAAAACGCAGGAATTATACCTCGAGCGTCACAAGATACAATTGAGTCTTATTCAGGAAAAAAACAACCGGGTCATCAGGGAAAAGACCAGCCGCATCGAAGAATTGGGAAAACTGCATGAGGAACTTGAGCGCAAACGTCCTGCGCTGTATCAAACCTATTTGCGTGCGATGTTTGATGAATGGAACAAGATTAATCCGGCATTGACGGAGGAGCATGAGAAATTCTACAACCGTTTATTGAGCGACTACAGAAAATATAAACTTTAAGCATTAGTAACTATGAGCAATCCATTGTTAGAGCCGATTCATGGCGTTTCGCTTTATGACTACGCAGCGGTGTCGGCTAAAATGGCCAATGGCGTTGATGTAAAAGAAATCTGTAAAAAATTAGGCATCGAACATGCTGTATTTGAAGAGGCGTCTGCCTTGTGGGTGGCGCGTATGCAGGAGGACAGCAGCTTTGCCGTGACGATGGCCTTTGGCGAGTATTTCGGACAAGCGGAAAATCATCCGAAGTTAAAAGACCTCCAGGCCCAGGTGGGCGACGAAGGAAAAGCCAACCTCGACAAAATGCGCGACGATCGTTATTTCTACGAAGAACTGAATGGCGCACGTCAGGCTGCCTACGAATATGGATATGACGGCGCACAATGGATCCAGGAAAATTATGGCATTTCATTGGGGGATTTTCAAACCGTAGCCATGAAGTGGATGGAAGTGCAAAACCAGGAAATGGCCGGCGGCCAGACCGGGAATATTCATCATTTTATCGACTACCAGCAGAAGAAACAAGCGGAGTATGCGAAGAGATTTGCAGAAGAACAGGGAGGCAATGTGGCGGATGATGTGGAGTTTTAATTCAAAAGTCAAAATTCAAAAGGCGTTAATCGTCAATAAGTGAACAACTGTTCGGAACGTTTATCGCAAGGAGTCGCTTTTCATTTTTAAACGTAATGGCGGCGTGAGGTATAAGTTAGCGCCCTTGTTGGTCTCCCGACCAACAAGCAAAAGTCAGGTAGCTTAGGGTCAACTTCGTACATAACTCAAGGATAGGGAGGCCCGTTGGTCTGGAGACCAACGGTGGCGTGATGTCGGATTGACAGTTTTAAAATCTTCCGAACAGTTATGGTGTCCTCATGAACCAGGAAAAGGAAACGTATTGACTGTTTACTTCAAATAATCAAACACATTCACCAGGTTGAATTTCGGGCTTCGCTTAAGAAAATCCTGGAAGAAGGCCGTATGGGTGCCGCCCATCAGGATGAATATACGATCGGTTGATGTCACCTGAATCTGATTAAGATTGGAGAACATCACCAGGTTGCGATGATAGAATTTTGCTGCTTCATCGGCGCCTTCTGATTTTCCTTTCGTGGAAATATAGGTCAGCAAATCGGCGTTGATGTTGATGAGACTTTCCAGGTATTGCGGATGATTGTTCAATTTGAACAAATCATAAAAAGGAATACCTTCTTCAGGATTTCTCTTTTCGTTGTAGTCGAGCAGGCTCCAGTATTGGCTAACGGTGGTTTTGTCGGCAGGATTGGAAATTTTGCCACCAATATTATAGTCGTAGCCTTCTTTAAAATCCACGCCGTATATTTTTTTTGCCTGGCTCAATCTGCCTACTTCGTAAGCAAGTAGCTCCCGCTCGTCGGGATCTTTATATTTTTTTGCCGGATTATTGCAGTAGTCGAGGAAGTCCGCTAGCCGCGCAGAATCATTTGCGGGAAGATCTTCGATGACAATGATAGTGGGTTTAAAGGCAGCAAGCAATTTCGCTACTTTTTTTATTTCTTCCTGGTTTTTACGGTCGTGCTCATCGAAGTTGGTGGAGGAAGCGTCGGATGTAAAGCCCATGTGAAAGGTTGCCACATTCAATACCGGAATGGCGTTGTCGAATTTATCCTTGTAGATTTTCTTTTCGTTATAGGGAACGGTCTGGGCAGAACAAAGAACAGGGCCGATGCCCAGCAGAAGTGCAACAGATAGTAATCTTGTCATTTTATCAGCATATTTTGTACCTGTTAAACGCATTCAACAATAAAAAGTTACAGTTGCGGTCAACGAATAGAAACAGCTTTCCGCACAAATAATTCCGGATAGTCCACCACAAATCCCGACCGGTCTGTCTGTATCGTAGCTTCAAAATCATTCGGTACATTCTGATAGTGATAAGCGGTGTCTGAAAGGCAGGTGTATTGCTGCGCCACACGGCGGATATTCCGCGCCAATACATCACAGTATACCACGTTGATTTCCCTGGTTTCTTTATGCTGCCATTGTAAACGACGGATCGGAAGGGTATTGGTAAATGGCGTCACAGGTATATCCACGTCGATACAACCATCCAGTTCCGGGACCGGCATGCCGTTGCAGGTCCAGCTTCCATGTCCGTCGGCCTGCAATAAATTGGAAAAGACATGGTGATCGTGGAAACAATGAATTTCCAGTACTTGCGTATGCCAGTGCGCATCCGTCTCTATCCGGTAATCAACTTTATATATTTTTTCTTCATAATAACCCACAATGGTCGACGTGATCGTGTGCCCTTGATTAACTGATTTTATCAGGCAATTTTCCAGCGAAAAATATTCACGACCGCTCCAGAGAATGTTTGTTTCCATTTTTTAATTTAAAAATTTAATCCCAAACGCAGAAAGAAGCCGGAAAATGTGGAAATTTGGATATGATGTACCTTCAAAAGATACGTACCCTGTACGATTTACCAGCCGATGAAACGTTTGGCTATTCCGAAGAGGAAATCATTAACCTGGAAATCGACCTTGGTGTTCGCCTGCCCGGCAAGCTCCGCGATTACTATCTGCATCTTGGAAAAAATGAGCGCGTCAATGCCTCGCACAACCGTTTGCTGAAACCCAACGGTGAAGTCGGTTATTCAGAAGATGATTATCTGCTGTTTTACGAAGAAAACCAGGGAGTGGTGAGCTGGGGTATAAAGAAAGATGAGTTGCAATTGGAGAGTCCGCCGGTTTGGGGCAATTACGGCGATGAAGAAATGCCCGACTGGCACCGGGAAACCAGCACGGTGGAGAATTTTTTCCTGCTCATGGCTGTTTACAACGGTACAATGGGTGGATTAAAATACAATGCCAATTGCCTGGATGAGGTTGATCCGGAAGTGGTAAAAGCGATACAGCAACGTTGGAACGAAGTGCCGGACATCAGTTGGGAAAAACAAAAAGTGTATACCGATGATTTCCGCGAAGTGATCAGTCTATCTTTCGATGATAGCGGCAATTGCAATGCTGTTTTTATCGGCACCAGCGATCAGCACGCTTTTGATGAATTGCTGGACGAAATAGAAGTGGAATGGTCTTATGTGTCGTATGAAGACGATGAAGAAGAAGAGGACGAAGAACAGTAGTAGATTACCCGATAAATAACAAGGTTCATGATCGACTGTGCATTTCTCCCGGTGTTTTACGAGCGCCATAAATCATTGAAAGAAGGACTTGCTCCTCCTGCGTCTGCGGATTATAGCAAAACAGAAGCGGTGTGGATAGATATGTACGGTCTTGGACGATTTGAAACTTATCAGTTCATCTATGCCGACTGTAAAGATATCGCGCATTTGCAGGAATGGATGATCCGGATAAAAGGGGAGCAGCAAATAAAGGCGTCGGCCGCTGCTTTCCGCGAATGGCAGCAAAATGAAATGGCCGATGGCCCGGCGGTGGTTGAACGAAAACTGCTGAACGATGAACAACTAGTGCACTGGCAGGAGCAGGGCTATATCAGGGTAAGTGGTCTGGTGGAAGAGGAACTATGCGATGCCGTTACCGATTTTATTTGTGGTTTTCTGGCAATCGATCTGGCGGATCCGTCTACCTGGTACAAAGGACATACCGACTGGCACGGATTAATGTTGCAGCAATACCAGCACGAAAGTATGCACCGGGTACGCTCGCATCCGAATATCAAACAACTTTTTGCGGAACTCTATAATACTTATGCGATTATTCCGCAAACCGACAAAGGAAGTTTCAATCCGCCTGAAACAGATGATTGGAAATTTGCACATCATCTGCTTCACTGGGATATGAATTACCGCAAACCCGATCCGACTTATATTCAGGGGTTGATCTACCTGAATGACGTGCCGGAAAACAGAGGTCCGTTAAAAGTCGTTCCGGGATTTCACAAACAATTTGATGACTGGCAGCAAAAATATCCGGATGAAATTGAATCGTATCACCAGATGCGCACAACGCTGAAGCCTGAATACATCGCCGGCAAAAAAGGAGATGTTGTGCTGTGGTTGCAGACATTGCCGCATGCCGCAAGCTGTAATCACTCTGACCTGCCCAGGTTTGTACAATACCTTAGTTTTAACCGGCTATAAATAAATCCTATGATTGCGGTAAAAGTGACTTATACCATTAATGAGGGACATGTTTCTGTCAACAAACAATTGATTGAAGCCTTCCTGCAGGATTTTAAAACCCTTGATAACAGCCGTTTCCTCTATACCATTTTTCAAAAAAATGATGGTGGTACTTTTGTGCATCTCTCGCAATACCAGGACAAAGCCATACAGGAGGAACTATTGCAAGTGCCGTCCTTTCTGCAATTCCAGCAGGAACGGGATAAAAATTTAACCGGCGAGCCGCAGATAGAGGTCTTGAATTATATCGCGGCTTCAAGGGAAGTGCTGTAAGAAATTTATACTTCCGGATTCTCCACAGACGTAATAACATTGGTTTCAGGCGGTGGATTCTTCTTCGGCGTATTTTCTTTTTTAACCAGCCTCGGCACTTTAAATCCACTCAGATCGATCTTCTCGGCAATGACCTTCAAAATAGTCTCCTGGATCTGCTGGTCATTGAATTTCATTTCATAGGCTTTATTGACGTTTTTGCGTACGATGGCAACCACTTCCGGACACAGCAATTGTTTGGAAATCGAGATGGGGGTCATTGCCTGTGCTTTATTCCATAATGCATCCAGTCCGCCTTTGTTGAGGCTGTCTTTAGCCAGGTATTCGATAATGTCGTAAGCAGCTTTCAGGCTGGAAGAGTCGGTGAGGTCGACAGTAAATACTTTTTTGTGCTGGATCGGTTTTTCGAAAATTATTTTGTAAAAATCGAACTGTTTGCCATTGGTGAGCAATGCCCATTCCACTCCTTCATTGGCACCATAATTCACTGCCTGCCGCAGATGACTTTCATTGATGTTCAGGGAAAAGGCTTTTACTTCCACCAGGAAATGCCGCTTGCCGTTGATCTGTATCATGTAGTCGGCATAAGTGCCTTTGATCATGTATTCTGTACGTACCTCTTCAAGTGCCGTGTAGCCGAGCACATCGGTAAGGAAATGATTGATCATGATCCGGGTGCCGCTTTCGTCGAGGTCGGTGATAGAGCCGGAGAGAAATTTTTTAATATAGAGCTTGATGTTCTCGATAAGCTTTTGCTTTTTGGCTTCGGTGAGCATGATAAGGCGTGGTTTAGGTTGTAAAATCTTGAAAGATCAAAAGTGCTGATCTTTTCACGAAGCAGGAATTTCGACGAGGGGGGATTTTTCCGGTAAATATGTGGCATCCGGGAAACGCTTGTCGCACAGCCTGTGGTGGAAGTGAACTGGTATTGCAATTGCAGTGTAAGTAGAAACGATTGCGATCATATGAAAGTTTTATCTGCCTTATTCATACTAACCTGTTGCTCTGCTCCTGCGCTGGCGCAACGCGATAGTTCCACCGATCGTTTAAAAAACCGCTTTTCCGTATTTCATCCGGTTCCCAAGGCGCTGATGCGAAAAGAAATGGAAACCGACCGCCCCGACATTACCGAATCTCCGGTAACTGTCGACGCAGGGCATTTTCAATTCGAAGCCGACCTGGTAAAATTCAAACGCTCGCGCGACGGCGGCTCGGGCAACCGGCAGATGCTGGTAGCGCCGCTTACCGCCAAGCTCGGGTTAACGAACTCGATCGATTTCCAGGTGGCCGTGGAAACGTTCAGGCATGAGGTGAAAACGGAAGAGGGCAACGCACCGCAACGGTACGATGCCTGTGGCAGTGTAACGCTCCGGTTGAAAAGGAATTTTTGTGGCAATGATGATGGGAAGTTTGCCGTTGCCGCACTTCCGTATATCAAGCTGCCGGCAGATAAACACTTTGAGCATCACTTGGTCGAGGGCGGAATGATCATTCCGATGCGCTGGAAGCTCTCTGAAAAATGGACGCTGGGCGTGCAGGAGGAAGTGGACTATGTAGCGGATGACCGGGAATACGACTGGCAGCTATTGCAATCTGTGGCAGCAGATTATCAACTGACAAAATCGCTGAAAGGAATGATCGAAACTTACGCCACTTATGGAATAAGGGAACACCGGATGGAGAATTACATCAACCTGGCGTTGCAATTGAGCGTGCTGAAAAACCTGGCGGTAGATATCGGTTCCATACAAGGCTTTCAGAAAAATGCGGAGCATCAATATTATACAGGCTTTGCCGTGCGATTGTAGCGGAGAAATCTATTGTGCCAGGCCATATATCTTGAAATGTTTTTGTTCTATCTTCAATACCGCCGCTAAGATAAGAACCACCGTGCGGCCATTATTTATGCGATATGCTTTTGTGTCTGTCTTCCTGAGTATGATGATTGCGGCAAAAATAGCCCGGGCACAAAAAGCGGAAGCAACCATCATATCCCGGGACAAACCAAAGGAGAAGCTGCTGCTTTTTTCCAATCAATTTATTAAAGCAGCCACACCTGATACGCTATGCGTTTCCGGGAAATATCTCCCGATGCTGTACTTTGATGAATTCAGCCTGGGTGTATTGATAGATACAACGAATAACTCACAACGATACGATATGGCGCAGCCAGTGTCTTACAGGAATAAGGCGGGTTCGGATAACTATTACCTGTTGCGGTATTTTGACTTTCAGCAAAGGCGTGTTGAAAGTGGTAACTGGCGCACAGCTCCACCAACGTATTATTTAAACTACGGACACAAATACCTGCAGCGGTTCAGGGAAGAAACTAGGGAAACGTTGAGCAGCAACGGGCAGCAATGGCTTGACCGGACGCTCGTCAATCTGCAGACAGCTATAGAAGATGTGCTGGCAGGCAATCCGGTAGCGGAATTGAACGATACAGCGTTTAATGATCTCGTATATGCGACACATGCAGCGGCCTACGAGCAGGCAGGGTTTGTAAAACTGAATATACTGGATAAAGTAAAAATAGCATTGACGCCGGATGTGTCGGATCTGCTGGATCCCAGAGGGCTGGCGCTGGTAAGGCAGATGAGAAAAAAGCAATTTGCATATTATCGCTCGCATTCCTGGTTTGCCATGAGGCAGGCGCTTGAACTGGCGGTAGGCATGGGAGAGATCATGGTGCGTGTGACAAGGTATGCGGCAAAGTATGGGGTGGAGAGAGGAAAGGTGTGGGGAGTGGTGAGGGAGATGTGGTGAATGGTCAATCGTCAATCGTCAATGGTGAATAGTGAATAGTCAATGGTGAATGGTGTTTTAGATGTGATGCATGACGTTGTTGGTGCCTTCACCACAACTGTTTGGAAGATTTAAAACCTGTCAATCCGACATCACGCCACCGTTGGTCTCCAGACCAACGGGCCTGCTCATCTTTGAGTTATTTACGAAGTTGCCCTTAACTTATCAAAGCTACCTGACGCTTGCCTGTTGGTCGGGAGCTCAACAAGGGCGCTAATTTATACCTCACGCCGCCATTACGTTTAAAAATGAAAAGCGACTCCTGGGATAAATGTTCCTAATAGTTATGGTGTCTTCAAGAACAACATTCGTATGTATTAAATGATTATGAATGTCGCATGGTATTCTCGAAGGATGTAAAAAAACAAAAAAGCCTCGAATTTCTTCGAAGCTTCCTGCGGACCGGACGGGACTCGAACCCGCGACCTCCGCCGTGACAGGGCGGCATTCTAACCAACTGAACTACCGATCCTTACCTTGATCAACACAAGTGTTAATCATTAAGGGACGGCAAAGATAAGGCGACACAATATTTCCTCCAAAAGTTTTTAGATTATTTATCTTTCACAACCTCAGCTTTTTGCATTTAAACCCTTTTCTGGATTTTTCCGTTAATTTAGCCGCTCATTTTACTATCTATTAAGTTATGCCCAGTAACGCCAACAGACAATTCCTGGACTTTGAAAAACCGATCAAAGATCTCATCGAAGAGATCGAGATCACCAAAGCCCGCCAGGACAAACACCACCTCGACCTCGGTGACCAGATCAATATACTCGAACAGAAGATCCTCGATAAACGCACAGAACTGACCAGCCAGCTCAGCAGTTGGCAACGCGTGCAGCTCAGCCGTCACCCGGATCGCCCGTATACACTCAAGTACATTCAGAAGATGACCACACAATTCGTGGAACTCTTCGGCGACCGCAACGTGAAAGACGATAAAGCCATGGTAGGCGGCTTTGCCAACCTCGATGGCGAAACCGTGATGATCATCGGTCAGCAAAAAGGCATCAATACCAAAATGCGCCAGCTCCGCAATTTCGGTATGGCCAACCCCGAAGGTTACCGCAAAGCCCTCCGCCTCATGAAACTCGCGGAGAAGTTCAATAAACCCATCATCACCCTCATCGATACCCCCGGCGCATTTCCCGGTCTCGAGGCTGAAGAACGCGGACAAGGCGAAGCCATCGCCCGCAATATTTATGAAATGATGCGGCTTACCGTTCCCGTGATCTGCGTGATCATCGGTGAAGGTGCCAGCGGCGGCGCACTCGGTATCGGCGTTGGCGACCGTGTATTCATGATGGAAAATTCATGGTACACCGTTATCTCGCCCGAAAACTGCAGCACTATTCTCTGGCGCAGCTGGGCGCAAAAAGAAATTGCGGCCGAACAACTCAAACTCACCGGCGATAAAATGCTGGGCTTCGGTCTGATCGATGGCATCATTCCCGAACCTGCCGGCGGTGCGCATTGGGATTATGATGAATCTGCCCGCATCCTCAAAGAACATCTTGTGCCGGTTATCCGCCAACTGCGCGAGATACCAGCGCAGGAGCGCATAACGCAACGCATCGAGAAGTTCAGCAAAATGGGCTTCTGGGATGAAGTGCCGGCCTGATGAATTTTTTTCGAACGGAAACAAAATAGAAAAGCGCGGATCAGTACCGCGCTTTTTGCGTTGTTGGTCTGAAGACCAACAACGGCGAGGAATGTTGCTACTATTTAATAATTAGGTCAAAGGTTCAGACTGACAAATGAAGAGTAAAGACTTATTTCTTAACCAAGTCACTTTCCGTATGCATGGCACACTTCCAATCATTGTTTTCTTTTATCCATGTAGATGTACAGGCACATTTCATGGAAACTCCATCATAACTTAATTCGATCAGGTAGGCCAGCATTGTATGATCTTCGCCGGTTTGCACCTGTTCGTCGGAGATACTCTTCACTTCCATCGACCTGCCATTGCTGTTAAACATCTTTTCGTAAGTGCTCGCATCCACGCTCATCACGCCATTTCTGCCAGCCACAATACACGGGAACTTTGTAAGGCTTTTTACTGTTTCAAAGTCTTTATTGGCCATAGCGTCCCAATATTTTTTTTCCAAGTCTATGATATTGTCTTTCATGATGAGATGTTTAATAAGATAAAACAACAATGGTACCAAAGCATTAAGGCCAATAGTTCAGTTGTTTAGCACCATTTCACGGTTGCCGGTTGGCAATTGCCACCCGCAATCCGCGCCACTGCAACATCGCCATCAACCCAACCCATCCTGCAACGGCAGCAATCAGCACATTTCCCACAATGGAAAACTGATTGCTTATCCATAAAAGCAACACCACACTCGCCAAGACCCACGACAGGTCGAGCCCCGTAATCAACCGGGCTTCGTTACTGCGCACCGGCGTCCGGCGGGATGCGCGAAACACATATAGGGCAAATACAAGAAGGAACACCCCAACACCGGAAAACGGTGCGGCCTGCACCTGACCAAACAACTCAGCCGCGGGCCGGGCAAAACAGATTAATATAATACCAGTCATACCGGAACTAAGCGCATTCAGTAAAAGTGTGTTTTTAAGCGATAACATAGTTGAAAGTTTTAGTGATTTATAATACCACAAAACTACCTGTCTTCTTGCGCCAGCCAGATGTCCGTTGGCGCCAACTATGTATCATTTTCCGCCATATCGGCTTTTTATAAATGCTACAGTTTATTTTTGAGAAAACAACGAAATGGAAAATCTGCAGCATCGTGTGGCCCTGGCTTTATTGAGCTATGCAGCGCAGCGGGGCGTGCCTGCTTCGCATTTATGCCGCCTTTCCGGTGTCGACTACGCCGTGCTCGCCCGCGATGCTTCCATGAGGTTGACGCCCGTTCAATTCGAACACCTGTGGAAGAATGCCGCTCATCTTACACAGGATTCTTTATTCGGTTTGCATTTTGGTGAAGCCATGCAGCTCGCCGCGTTGGGTGTAGTTGGACAGGTGATTCTTACCAGCAATACCGTTGGTGAAGCGCTCGATCACGCCGGCGCAATGGCGCACTTGCTCACCGACCTTTATCGCTTCCGGATCAGCCGTGATAGCCGCACCACCACTTTACATTTTATGGAAAATACACGCCGTACGCAACGCTATCCGCACACCGCGCGGCATTTCGGCGATTACCTGATCGTATTTGCTTTGCACGAACTCGACGGCCTGTTGCCTGAACGCATCGAACCGCTGTCCGCCCGCTTTCCTTATGCCATTCCAGACCACCACGAATATACCCGCATCTTCCGTTGCCCGGTAAAAGGCAAGGCAGGGGAGTTGTCTATCGGGTTTCACCGGCGTTATGAAGACCTGACTATCTTATCTGCCAATTATAGTCTGCAGAATTTTCTGCTGCAACGCGTAACCGCCATGTGTGCCCGCGAGCCCGATGAAACCACGACTTTGCAGCAACGCGTTTTCCATTTTCTCCTCAGCAATTCTTACCGGCAAATGCCCGGCCTGGAGGCGGTCGCCGCCAACTTCAATTGTAGCCCGCGTAGCCTGCAACGACATCTGGAAGAAGAAGGAACCCGGTTTTCCGATATCGTAACCCGGGTTCGGCAACAACTGGCTCAGGATTATCTCCGCGCCAGCCAGTATCCCATAAAAGATATCGCGGCGATGCTTGGTTATGAAGAACAACGAGCTTTTCTGCGGGCTTTTCGCCGCTGGACCGGTCTCAGCCCGGCCGCCTGGCGCCGCCAGCAACAAACCGGCGTCGCCTGATCCCGCGTTTTCGACTCCCGGAAACTTTTAAGCGTTTACGAACAAATACGGACCTGCTGTGTCATTATGTTGAAACGCCCCTGAAACGGGTCTGATTTACAGTATCTCCCCCAATAAAACGGCATTGTTTGTACTTTTTTGTACAAATTCATTTGTATCTTTGCAGCGATGAAAACAGAAATAGAACAACTCCCCCAGGAGGTCATAGTGGATGACGAGCGTGCAGCCATCGAAAAAGCGGTCCTTGGAGACTATAAATATGGTTTTGTTACCGATATTGAAGCCGATGAGGCACCTCCCGGCCTCAATGAAGATACCGTTCGCTTTATCTCCGCTAAGAAAAATGAACCGGAATGGATGCTGGAATGGCGCCTCAAAGCCTACCAGCACTGGCTCAAAATGAAAGAACCCAATTGGGCCAATATCAATTATCCTCCCATCAACTACCAGGATATTATTTATTATTCCGCTCCCAAGCAGAAGATAAAGCCCAAAAGCCTCGACGAAATAGATCCTGAGCTCCGCCGCACTTTCGAAAAACTCGGCATTTCGCTCGACGAACAGAAACGTCTGAGCGGTGTAGCCGTGGATGCGGTGATCGATAGTATCTCCATCGGTACCACGTTCAAGGAACAACTCGGCGAACTCGGCATCATTTTCTGCTCCATCAGCGAAGCCATCCAGGAACACCCCGAGCTGGTGCGCAAACACCTGAGTTCGGTGGTGCCCGTAACCGATAATTTCTTTGCCGCCCTGAACGCCGCCGTGTTCAGCGACGGTTCTTTCTGTTATATTCCGAAAGGCGTGCGTTGCCCGATGGAATTGTCCACCTACTTCCGGATCAATGCCGAGAATACCGGGCAGTTCGAACGTACCCTTATCGTGGCCGAAGAAGGCAGCTATGTCAGCTACCTCGAGGGATGTACGGCTCCGATGCGCGACGAAAACCAGTTGCACGCAGCCGTGGTGGAAATCGTGGCCATGGAGAATGCTGAGGTGAAATATTCGACCGTTCAGAACTGGTATCCCGGCGACAAGAACGGCGTGGGAGGTATCTACAACTTCGTAACCAAACGCGGTATCTGCAAAGGCGACAACTCAAAAATATCCTGGACACAGGTGGAAACCGGTTCTTCCATTACCTGGAAATACCCCAGCGTGATCCTGAAAGGAGATAATTCCGTTGGCGAATTTTATTCAGTGGCCGTTACCAATAATTACCAACAGGCCGACACCGGTACCAAGATCATGCACCTCGGGAAGAATACCCGCAGCCGCATCGTATCAAAAGGTATCTCCGCAGGCTTCAGCAATAACAGCTACCGCGGACTGGTACAGGTAAACCGCAACGCCGAAAACGCGCGCAACTTCTCCCAGTGCGATTCACTGCTGCTGGGCGATAAATGCGGCGCACATACTTTCCCTTACATCGAAGTAAAAAATAATACGGCCGTGGTAGAACACGAAGCCACAACTTCCAAGATTGGGGAAGACCAGATTTTCTATTGCAATCAACGCGGCATCGACACCGAAACGGCGGTAGCACTCATCATCAACGGCTTTGCCAAAGAGGTGATGAACCAGCTTCCGATGGAGTTTGCGGTGGAAGCACAAAAGTTGCTGGCTATCAGTCTTGAAGGCAGCGTTGGTTAATATTTTAATTTAAATAAAATACTCGTTTTTAATTACACATACTATGCTCAACATTCAGAACCTGCACGCAGAAATTGAGGGGAAGAAAATCTTAAAAGGATTGAACCTGGAAATCAAACCAGGTGAAGTGCATGCGATCATGGGGCCCAACGGTGCGGGTAAAAGCACGCTGGCTTCGGTGCTTGCGGGCCGCGAACATTTCGATGTGACCGGAGGTACTGTAGATTTCTTAGGTAAAGACCTGCTGGACCTGGCACCCGAAGAACGTGCCGGCGAAGGTTTGTTCCTCGCTTTTCAATACCCCGTAGAGATTCCGGGACTGACCACTACCAACTTCATCAAAACAGCCGTGAACCAGATCCGCAAATACCGCGGAGAAGAACCACTCGACGCGGTGGCCTTCCTGAAAATGATGAAAGAGAAAATGGCAATCACCAATATTGATCAAAGCCTGCTCAGCCGCTCGCTGAACGAAGGTTTTTCCGGTGGTGAAAAGAAGCGCAACGAAGTTTTCCAGATGGCCATGCTCGAACCTAAACTCGCCATCCTCGACGAAACCGATTCCGGTCTCGATATCGACGCAATCCGTATCGTAGCCAATGGCGTAAATAAATTGCGCAGCAAAGACAACGCCGTACTGGTGGTGACGCACTATCAGCGCCTGCTGGATTATATCATTCCCGACTTTGTACACGTATTATATGATGGCCGCATCGTGAAATCCGGTCCGAAAGAACTGGCGCTCGAGCTGGAAGAAAAAGGATACGATTTCATCCGCAACGAAGTAAAAGTAGGACAGGAGGCTTAATCCCGCTCCGGTACAGGTCAATCACAGGGCATTCCTGTTCCGGATCAGACAGCCCTGCTTAACTCTGAATTTACATGAACGATTCGACTTTATATTTCAAAGAATATTTCGATCAGCAGCAGACCGGCACTACTTCCGTGCTTAATGATCACCGGCAGCAGGCATTCGCCGCATTCAGCCAACTGGGTGTGCCCGGTGTGAAACATGAAGAGTGGAAGTACACGCGTATCAACAGCCTGTTCAATACACAATACCGGTTGCAACCCGCTGACACATTGCAGGCCGCGGATCTCAACGATCTCCGCCTGCCAGCCCATGAAGCAGCCAACGAACTGGTATTTGTAAATGGCCGTTATGTGGCCGCTTTATCAATTTTGCGCAGCAAAAACCTGGTATTGCTTCCATTAAACGAAGCTGCTGAAGGTGAATATGCCGCTATCGTTGATCAACATTATGGACACAGTGCCGATTACCTGCGTGACGGAATCAATGCACTCAATACGGCATTGTCTGATGGCGGCATTTATCTGCATATCGGCAAAAACACCGAGATCGAACATCCCGTTTATATTTATCATATCGTGGATGCGCGCGCCGAAGCCGTACTGGCACAGCCCCGCAGCCTCGTGTATATGGGACAAAACGCAGGCGTCACCATTGTTGAAACATACCATACTATCGGCAACGCCGAAAGTTTTACCAACCAGGTATTCGAAGTAGCCGTAGAAAAAGACGCCCGCCTGGAATATTACAAAATCCAGAACGACGTTGCTTCCGCCAACCTCGTAAGCACAAGCCATATCCGTCAGACCGGAGCCAGCCACGTTAATACCGTGACCATCTCCCTGAACGGCGGTATCGTGCGCAACAACCTCAACCTGGTACTCGAAGCCCCTTATTGCGAAGGACATCTTTATGGTCTGTACTTTCAGCAGGGCAGCAGTCATGTAGACAATCACACCATCGTAGACAATGTAGCGCCGAATTGCCTGAGCTATGAGTTATACAAAGGCATTCTCGATGAGCAGTCTACCGGTGTTTTCAACGGAAAAATATTTGTTCGTCAGCCTGCGCAGAAAACCAATGCGTACCAGACCAACAAAAATGTATTGCTGTCAAAAACAGCGAGCGTCAATACCAAACCTCAACTGGAGATTTTTGCGGACGATGTAAAATGTTCGCACGGATGTACGGTAGGTCAGTTGGACGAAGAAGCGCTGTTCTATCTGCGTTCACGTGGTATCACACAACAAGCTGCCCAGGCGCTGTTGCTCCAGGGATTTGCTTTGGATGTGCTGGAAAAGATCAAACTGGCGCCCATCCGGGCTTATGTTGACAGCCTGATTGCCGGTCGCCTGCAATTCACTCAATCATGATTACGGAAACAACCATACCGTCACTCGATATAGCAGCGATCCGCCGTCAGTTTCCCGTATTGCATCGGGAAGTGAAAGGGCATCCGCTGGTGTACCTGGACAATGCGGCTACATCGCAGAAACCAAAGGTGGTGATCGATGCGCTTGTAGATTATTACTCGGGTTACAATGCCAATATTCACCGCGGTATTCATACGCTGGCCGAAGAAGCTACTGCCGCTTTTGAAGCCACGCGTGATACGGTTGCCCGTTTTATCAATGCCGCCAGCCGCGAACAGATCATCTTTACGCGCGGTACCACCGAAAGCATCAACCTGGTTGCACAAACCTGGGGACGCCGGCAGGTCAACAAAGGAGACGAGATCATCATCTCCGGTATGGAACACCATTCCAATATCGTACCCTGGCAATTGCTTTGCCTGGAAAAAGAAGCGGTGCTGAAAGTGATCCCCGTGCTGGATAATGGCGAGTTGGATCTCGATGCGTACAAAGCATTGCTGAGCCCGCGGACAAAGATTGTTTCCATCGTGCATGTATCCAATGCATTGGGTACAGTGAACCCGGTGAAGGAAATCATTGAGGCGGCGCGTCAGCAGGGAGCCGTGGTGATGATCGACGGTGCGCAATCAAGTGTGCATCTCGATATCGATGTGCAGGCACTGGATTGCGATTTCTTTGCCATGTCTGCGCACAAAGTATATGGTCCCACGGGTATAGGCATATTGTATGGAAAAAAGGAATTGCTGGAGAATATGCCCGTATTCCAGGGTGGGGGAGAAATGATCAAGGAGGTGAGTTTTGAAGGAACCACCTTCAACGAACTGCCTTATAAATACGAAGCAGGTACGCCTAACATAGCAGACACCATTGCATTTAAAGCGGCATTGGATTTTGTAACGGAGACAGGAAAAGGCCGTATGCGCCAACACGAAGATCAGTTGCTGGCTTATGCAACGGACAAACTGCAACAACTGCCGGGGCTGCGGATCATCGGGCAGGCTGCTGAAAAGATCAGCCTGGTATCTTTTATTATTGATGGAATTCATCCGCAGGACATCGGCATCCTGCTCGATACGCAAGGTATTGCCGTGCGTACAGGGCACCACTGCGCACAACCGCTGATGCACCGTTTTGGTATCCCCGGAACCGTGCGCGCCTCGTTCGCAGTATATAACACAATGGAAGAACTGGACAGGCTGATAGCCGGTCTGCAACGCGCCATCAAATTGCTGGCATAAAACGCATGGAAGAAACAAAGCCGATCGCGGAAATAGAAAAAGAGATTGTGGAAGAGTTTGCGCTCTTCGATTCCTGGGACGATAAGTATGAATACATTATCGACCTGGGAAAAAAACTGGCGCCGCTTGCACAGGAGCATAAGCTCGATGAGAACAAGATCAAAGGTTGCCAGTCGACCGTATGGATGGTAGCCAATTACCGCGATGGCCGTGTGTTCTTCGAAGCAGACAGCGACGCAATCATTGTAAAAGGACTCGTGAGCATGCTGATCCGCGTATTGTCCGGGCAAACACCGGATGCGATCATCGAAACGCCGCTGGCATTTATACAGCAGATCGGGATGACCTCGCACCTGGCGCAGACAAGGTCCAACGGATTGCTGTCGATGGTAAAACAAATGAAGAATTACGCGCTGGCCTACAAACTCAAAAACGACGTAAACGGATGAGCAGAACGGAGGAGGAATTGAAACAAGCGGTGATCGAACGTTTGCAAACGATCTTTGATCCCGAACTGCCGGTAAGTATCTGGGAGCTGGGGTTGATCTATGAAATCAACATCAACGCAGATAACAATATCCAGGTAGTGATGACGCTGACGGCACCGGGATGTCCCGCTGCGCAGACGCTGCCTGTGGAAGTAGACCAGAAGCTCCGCGAAATCGAAGGAGTAAATGATGTACACGTGGTACTCACCTGGACGCCGGCCTGGGATAAGAGCCGGATGTCGGAAGCAGCCCAGTTGGAACTGGGATTCTTATGAACTTGAAAAGATCTAAACAGATATGAAAGTTACCGCCCAGGAAGAATACGGACTACGCATATTGATCCGCATTGCAGGATGCAAAGACGCGAAAGGTCTCAGCATTCCGCAACTGACCGAAGCCGAAGGTATCAGCAGTCACTATGTGGCCAAGCTCACGCGTGTGCTGCGCATGAAAGGATTCATCAACAGCACACCCGGCAACAAAGGCGGTTACGTCCTGGCGCGTCCCTCGCGCGAGATCGTAATCCGTGATGTATTGAGCGCATTGGGAGGAATGATCCTGGAACAGGAAGTCGGTACACAAACAGGCTCTTCTTTCCGCCTTTGTACGAATTCCGTGGATTGCTCTGCACGCTCACTCTGGACAATGATTCAATTTACGGTCGATCGTTTATTGGAAAACGTTACCCTTCACGACCTGGCCTGTACCGGCGATGAGTCAGGCGATTTCCTTAAAAGCCTTTTACTGGATAAAGCCACTTCACGGCTAATTTCGAAATAGTAGTGCAACGGAGTAAAAAAAGAAAAAGGGACGTGTAGAAACACATCCCGCTACACACTACTGTATGAGAAACATCGATTATTTCATTTTATCAGGTCCGGAAAAACTCCGTCCTGAATAGGCTGACAACCCATTATTTCTCTTCGTTGCGCAGGATACGAAAAAAAAATCGCTTCATCACTGCCGACCTTTGCGGGTTTTTCTTCAGCGGCATCTTTGCCTGCTGCATTTCGGCCTTACATTTTATACGTTCATCTGTTAAATGCCTTCTGCTTACGCTTTAGAAGATTTGCGGGTTTCTGCAATTCGTAAGCGTCAAAATCTTATTTTTGAAACATTCATTCACCTAAAAAAAATAATTAGTTTAAAAATGTCGCTCCAACAAAAATTTACCGGTACCGGTATCGCCATTGTAACTCCTTTTCTTGCCGATGGATCTATTGACTGGAACAGCTATAAACAGTTGATCGAGTTTTGGATCAAGGGTAAGGTGGAGTACCTGGTCGTATTGGGCACCACCGGTGAAAGCGCGACAATTCATGGTGAAGAAAAACAGGAAGTGTTTACGTTTGTGCAGCAAACCGTCAACGGCCGTGTGCCGCTGATGGCCGGTATCGGTGGCAACGACACCAAAGAAGTGCTCGATGCTTTTGCGCACTACGACCTGACAGGCTACGATGCGATCCTTTCCGTATCGCCTTATTACAACCGCCCCAGCCAGGAAGGGATTTTCCAGCACTACAAAGCGCTGAATGAGAAAACACCGCTGCCACTGATGTTGTACAACGTACCATCGCGTACGGGGCAGAATGTGACGGCAGAGACACAACTGCGTATTGCACGCGAGTGCGATAAAGTATTTGCGACCAAGGAAGCCTGTGGCAATTTTGACCAGATCAATTACCTGCTTAAATACCGTCCCGAAGGATTTTTAGTAATCAGCGGCGACGACGGCCTCACACTGCCCATGATCGCCTGCGGTGCAGACGGCGTTATCTCCGTGGTAGCTAACGCGTATCCCGAAGCCTTCTCCGATATGACGCGCCATGCACTTAAAGGCGACGTCAAAACGGCGGCAACGCTTCATCACCGGCTTACCGATATCATTACCTCCCTGTTCGCAGAAGGAAGTCCTTCTGGCGTCAAGGCCTATTTAGATGAAATGAATCTTTGTAAAAATTATTTCCGTTTGCCGGTCGTCAGCGTAAGTGATAAGCTGCGTCACCAGATCCGTGACTATATCAGTAAATTTTAGGGTAAAATTTCCCCGTTTAACAATGTCCCAGCAGGAAGTAAACAATGGCGAAAATAGCGATGAAGCCTAAGCATCCGCCGCCCCATTTGTATCCTGCGTAGCCTGCAAGCAAGGTTCTGAGCCAGTTTTGCATAATGGTAATATTTTTATCTGTTACCCTGCAAAATTGTGCCATGTCTGTTGCGCTGGCTGGCATGATATTGCTTCAGATAAGGGAAAATGGATTTATGATAAAAACTTCGATCTTATCCCTTTCGGTAGCTGTGGCTGCGTCGGTATTGTTTATAAGCTGTACCGGCAACGACAAGAATGGTAATCAGCCCGGAAAGGATGCACAGGAAAACAAAGCCCCCGCCAGGGAATGGAAGAAGCCCAAAAATCTTCAATATCATTTTCAGCCCTCCAAAGAATGGGTGAAACGACTGAAAGAAACACCAGACTCTGCAGGAAAATACATCATCCTGTCTGTTAACCGCGTGGACCTCGATCATGTTCGTCAATTGGATTCCCTGTTGGTGCCCGATGATCTCAGTGGCGACCGGGAAGCTTACATGCCTTTTCCGCTCGAGGCAAAAGGCTTGAAGGATATTGAAAAGATCGTATTCTTTTCGTATGCCACGCAATCCTTTGCAGCTTACAATTACGGACAACTGGTATATGCAGGTCCAACGAGCATGGGCAGCAAAGCACATCCTACACCGGAAGGTTTGTATTTCACCAACTGGAAAGCGGAAGAAACGATCAGCACGTTTGATGATGAGTGGGTACTGCGCTGGAATTTTAATATCGAAAACAAAGAAGGTATCGGCTGGCACCAATACGCATTACCCGGTTATCCGGCAAGCCACTCCTGTCTGCGTTTGCTCGAGTCCGATGCAAAACAATTATACGATTGGGCTGATCAGTGGAAGCTGAAAGGATCTGATAGTGTTGTGCTGAAAGGAACACCCGTAATTGTTTTTGGAAAATATCCCTTTGACGGTCCGAAACCATGGATGGCACTGGCGCAGGATGCACATGCGCTCGATATCAAAGCGGGAGACCTGGAAAGTTTAGTGAGTCCGCACCTGGAAGAGATAAAAGCGACGCAGGAAAAAAGAGCGGCAACACCTAAAGAAGATGCTGCCGCCACGAAGAAAAGTTAATCAGTAAATTATTTGCTGGCTTTGATCTGCCAGATAATATTCGCATCGTCATCACTGACGAGCAATGAGCCGTCCGGTAAAACAGTTGTACAAACCGGGCGGCCATATACCTCACTTTTCGAAGCATCTGCCACAAACCCTGTTAAGAAATCTTCAGGAGGTCCTGAAGGCTTGCCGTTGCTGAACGGGACAAACACCACTTTATAACCGGAGAGTTCCGAGCGGTTCCATGAACCGTGCTGGCCAATAAATGCACCATTTCTATACCGTGCAGGGAATGCCTCTTTCGTGTAAAAGGTAAGACCCAGTGAAGCGGTATGTGAACCCACCGGTACGTCGGGTACAATAGCCCGGCTTACCAATTGTGGTTGCGGATCATCTTTCATCCGGGGATCAGGATGCTGACCGAAATAAGAGTAAGGCCATCCGTAGAAGCCGCCCTGTTTTACACTGGTAATATAATCGGGTACCAGGTCGTCTCCCAGACCGTCACGTTCATTTACTGCCGTCCATAATACATTGCTGCCCGGAGCCCAATCCATTCCTACAGGATTGCGCAGGCCGCTCGCGTAAATTTTTTCACCCGATCCGTCCGGATTCACTTCAAGGATGGCGGCACGGCGTACTTCATGTTCCATTCCGTTTTCGCCCACATTGCTGCCGGAGCCAACAGAGATATAGATTTTGTTGCGTTCTTTATTGGTGATGAGGTTGCGTGTCCAGTGATTATTATAACCGCCGGCGGGCAGCTCTACTATTTTTTCGCCTTTACCTTCCAGTTTGGTAATACCGGCTTTATAAGGAAAACGCAACAGGCCGTCGGTATTGGCTACGTAGAAATAATCACCGAGGATCAGCATGCCGAAAGGCTGGTTGAGTTTTTCGGCAAACACATGGCGCGTTTCATAGCGGCCGTCTTTGTCCTGGTCGCGGAGCAGCGTAATGCGGTTGGCACTTCTGCGGGTGTTGGATTCGGAAACGAACACATCGCCGTCAGGGCCAACATAGATCCAGCGTGGGTGGTCCAGTCCGTCGGCAAACCGTGAGACGCTGAACCCTTCAGGAGCCACAGGCATGCGGGTATCGGGCCATCCGATTACTTTGCTGGTATTGCGTACCGACTTGGTAGCAAAAGGAGCGGGCAGCGTGTCGCCGTTCGGTACAGGCGAAGGTTGTGTGGACTGATTTTTTCCACCATTGCCACAGGCGTAAGTGATTACGATCGCGGGCAACAGGGCAAGAGAAAGTAGCGTAGATTTTGCCATGGGAATCATTTTTTTAAGATACAGCTATTTAGGCGGCCAAAATAATGCCATAAGCCTAACTTGCAGCATGTACTCACGTGAAGAAGCCGCACAGATCAAAAGGGACTTCTGGACGCGATTTGGTCAATACATGCGTCCCGTGCCCGGCGCATCCGGTGATACCATCAACTGGCTCAATTACAAAACCGGTATCCGTCACCTGTTTTTCCGGCTGGATGCCGGTCGTCAGCAGGCATCCATTGGTATAGAAATACGCCATCCCGATCCGGAATGGCAGGCGCTTTACTTTGATCAGTTCAAAGCCCTGCAGAAAATTCTCGAATCACATACGGAAGAAAGCTGGGACTGGCAACTGCATCAATACGATGAAGATGGCAAATTGGTGAGTACGATCCGCACCACCTTGCCGGGTGTCAATATCTTCAAAACAGACGACTGGCCGCGTATCATTTCCTTTTTCAAACCTCGCATTATTGCGCTAGATGCTTTCTGGGATCTTGTGAGGGATGGGTTTGAGTAGGTGAATGGTGAATCGTCATCCCGAAGTCTCGGGAGTCAATAAGTCAATAAGTGAATAAGTGAATGAGTGAGTCGGCGAAGGGTGGCCCAATACTTCGGCCTCTCGAAGGGAAAAGCCGCAGCTTAACTGCGGCTTAATTGTAGCAGGTAGAGCCTATCGTCAGTTGCAGAATTCTTCTATCAATTTAATCCAACCGTTTACTACACCGGCAAGATAGGCCCACCGATAACCGGTAGCCGGATGTTAAATGCTTAAGTTTAATTCAAAATGGTGAATGGTCAATGGTGAATAAGTCAATCTTTGCGCCTTCATCTCTTTGCGGCTTTGCGTCAAATAGGCGCAGGTTTACGCAAATAAACAGAGACCGCGAAAACCTATAACCTGCTACCTAACCTTAAACCTTACTCCTTAGGCCTTACACCTTGATTCAGTAAAAAGTACCATATTTTCCCCGATCTTCCTCTCTATGCCTACCGGTAATAATGTAATTTTGTACCATAATCACAAGCTCTTATGCCCCGCAAGAAAATCCCCGTTTACGATATTTGCACCCTGGCGCACGACCATCACCAGGACGACTTCTTCATCGAGCGGTTTGCTGATTATATCCGGCGGCATTACGACAACCTCCATCACGCACACGGACATTCTTTCTACCACCTCGTCTTTTTTTCCAAAGGAAGCGGCACGCATTCCATCGATTTCGACCGGTTCGATGTCAGGGCCGGGCAGATCTATTTTATGGCACCCGGGCAGGTCCACAGTTGGCATTTCAAAGGAGAAACCGACGGTTATATCATCAATTTCTCCGAAAACTTTTTCCGTACTTTTTTACTGAATCCCGATTATCTCGAGAAGTTCAGCTTTTTTGGCGGACACAGCGAAGACAGCGTTTGCCAGTTGCCTCCCCTCATCCGGGAAACGGCTGTCAAACTTTTTCAGCAAATGCTTGAACAACACGTCACCGCAGACCGCGACCTGCTGCGGGTTTTATTGCTGCAGCTCTTCCTGCTCGTACGCGAACATTGTGCTAAGAAGCCGACACAGGGATTGCCGCGTCATAAACAAACCTTACTCGCTAATTTCAGAAGTCTCATTAATCAGTATTATAAAACGATCCGGCTACCTAAAGAATACGCCGATCTGTTATACGTCACGCCCAATCACCTCAATGCGCTTTGTCAGGATTTGCTTGGCAAAACGGCCGGCGAATTGATCCGCGACAGGATATTGCTTGAGGCAAAACGCCTGCTCGTGAATGCCGACATGAGCGTAACAGAGATCGCTTACGAGTTGAATTTCCAGGACAATTCCTATTTCAACCGTTTCTTCCGGAAGTACACCGGTGTTACGCCGGATTCATTCAGAAAACAGTTTACACATGTCTGATAAAGAATTGAGCATAAATGCTCCCGATGTCCGTCCCAGCGCCCTGAATGCGCTGCGCTGCAAGTGTCCCCGCTGTCGCCGGGGTGATATGTTCGTTTCCAAAAATCCCTATCGCCTGCGACAGACGTTGAAGATGCACGAGACCTGTCCCGTTTGCGGTCAGTATTTCGATCTTGAAGTGGGCTTTTATTACGGTTCCAGTTATGTGAGTTATGCGCTTTCTATTGCTTTAAGCGTGGCCTCGCTCATCGGATGGTGGCTGATCGTCGGCCTGGGTTTATATGACAACCGGTTTGTTTACTGGCTTGGGTTTAATGCCGTTTTATTGCTGCTCATGCAGCCTTTATTAATGCGCCTCGGACGTTCATTGTGGATTTTCTTTTTTGTGAGTTATGATCCCGACTGGCGTACCACTCCCGCTACCAAACCCGAGCGGCTGAACGACGACCAGAAAAATAACTGGTAGCAAAAATGAAGGGGCCTACGGAGAACCGTTGCCCCTTACTATGCCATATGAAAGATAAAAAAAACTAAATCAGTATCCGGGATTTTGTACCAGTCTCGGATTGTTGTCCAGCTCTGCCTGCTGGAACGGTAATACATAATTTTTCGTTTCAAATTTCAACGGTGTGCCGGCTGGTTGCTGCAGTGTTGGCAGCTTAGTATGTGCAATATTCCAACGCTTCAGGTCAAAGTACCGTTGACCTTCCAAGGCCAGCTCTACCCGGCGCTCGTGACGGATATATTCACGCAGCAATTCTTTGGTGTTGTAGCGGGTGCGGTTGACGGCAGGCATAGTCACACCAGGTCTTGCACGTACCGCATCTATTGCATCATAAGCCGCAGCCACAGGTCCGGTTACTTCATTACGCGCTTCCGCATACATCAGCAGGATATCCGCATATCTCAGGTGAACATAATCCTGGTCCGTTGCATTGGCCGTGTTGGTTGTAAATGGCGCACGGGAGAGGTCTACATATTTTTCCATGATAAAACCAGTCTGCGATACATAACTGCCGCTCCATACCGTACCGGCAGGATTGGTCCATACTTCTCCCGGCAGTTTGAGTGTAAGGTTGAGCCGCGGATCGCGGTTGTTGTAAGGCGTGGCCGGATTGTACAAAGGTGATTCGCTGATCGGCAGACCGTCCGTTGCTTCGTATTCATCTACCAGGTTGCGGTAAGGTTGAATGAGCGAGAACCAGCCAAGTTCGATGTCCATGCCCTGGTTGGCGCGCTGGATATTGTTGGGGGCCAGGTATTGGGTGGAAAAAAGTATCTCCGTATTCACCGCTGCATTCGACTGACCGGCTGTTTTGAAAATCGACGCATAGTTGTTGGATAAGCCGAAATTACCCGAGCTCATCACAGCTTCGAGTAAAGGAATGGCTGCGTCGAATTTTTGCTGCGTGATCAATACGCGTGCTTTCAATCCCTGCGCACTGCCTTTTACCGCATGCCCGTTGTATTTGATCTCGGGTAATTTTGAGATGGCAAAATCGAGATCGTCTTCTATCAGCCGATACACGTCTTCTTTGCTGCTCTTGGCAATTTTGGCCGCTTCTGCATTAGCCGGCGTTGACGTATAAACCACCACACCTCCAAAAAGCTGTACCAGGTCGAAGTAGGCGAGGGCGCGGATAAAACGAACTTCTGCTTTGTACAGATCTTTCTGCGCATCCGTGATCGGTGCTTTGTCTACATTGTCCAGGAAAAAGTTACAGGAAGCGATCGCTCTGTACGGCGTTGAATACATATTGTTCAACGCGCCACCGGTGGCGGCGGATAAGTTGCCGGTGCTCATCGTTTGCATATTGCCCTGGTTGGAATTATTATCCAGGAATGCATTGTCGGAAAGACCCTCAAGGTATACACGTTCGTAACCGAGAAAGTTTTGCTGAAGTCGCGAATACACACCGGCTAATGCAGTTTGCACATCGGTTTCAGAGTTCCAGAAAATTTCGCTCGACACACTGTTCTCCGGATTACGGTCAAGAAATCCTTTGCTGCAGCCGGTCAGTACCAAGCTTGTACAGGCAAGAATATATAGGGGAAAAAATAATCGTTTCATTTTAGAATGGTTTTGCAATGGTTAGAACTTGATGTTGATGCCTGCGTTGAAAATTTTTACCTGTGGATATTGCGCGAAGTTGCCGGTGAGACCCGCTCTCTCCGGATCGCCGCCTTCATACTTCGTAAAAGTGAGCAGGTTGTCGGCCGATACATACACCATCAGGTTGCTTGCGCGGATGCGGGAAATGATCGACTTACCGAATGTGTAGGACAACATGATATTTTTCAAACGCAGGTAAGAGGAGTTCATCAGGTAATAGGTACTGCCTGAATAGTTGGCCACGCCCTGGTAACCTGAAATATACATAGCGGGCATCGTGTTGCTGCGGTTTTCCGGTGTCCATGCATTGCGCCACTTCGTAGTGGGCGCCGTTCCCTGCATAAACGGATCGATGCCCCAGTTATTCACGCGCGCTGCCGTGCCTTCCACACCCTGGAAAAATCCGGTCAGCCCAAATCCTGCATAGTCAACATTGAAGCCGAATGAATAAGTGATATTGGGATAAGCACCCTTCACTACTTTGCGGTCATTGGCATCTACCACGCCATCACCATTGAGGTCCTTCATTTTGAGGTCGCCGGGTTTGGGGTTGGGGTTGAGTGCATGCACGGGAACTCTCGGATTGCCGATGTCTTCCACCTGGAAAATACCATCCCATATATAGAGATAATGCGCATCGTATTCATCGCCGGTACGGCGGATATTGGAACCGATGCTCGGTGTGCGGATGTACAACACTTTATTTTTTACCATCGAAATCAATCCGTTTACGCCATAGCCTACTTTGCCGATCGTGTTTTGGTGGCGAAGTTCCAACTCCACGCCCTGGTTGCGCAAACGTCCGTCGTTGGCGATAGGCGCACTCAGGCCCAGACTCGAAGGAATCGGTTGATTGGCGAGAATGTCGGAGGTTGTTTTGCGGAACCAGTCGAAGGTGATACCCAACAGCCCGCGTTTGATCTCGAGATCAAAACCAAGATCAAGCACGCGGGTGGATTCCCAACGTACGCTTTGATCTACGAGTGTATTGAGCACGGCACCTTGTGTAAGGGAGGTATTGCCGAAAGGATATCCGATATTATCCGTTGTCAGAATACGTTGATAGGCGTAAGTGCTGATGTCCTGGTTGCCCAGTGTACCATAAGAACCGCGCAGTTTCAGGTCGCTGATCCAGCTAAAATTGTCCCTGATAAAATCTTCCTGCGAAGCTCTCCAGCCAACAGAGAAGGATGGAAATACGCCCCAGCGGTAATCAGGCGATACTTTGGAGGTACCGTCATAGCGCAGGTTGGCTTCCAACAAATATTTTCCTTTGAAATCATAATTGACACGGCCGAAAAAAGACTGCATCGCCCATTCCGCCGGATTGGTACCGATGCCTGCCAGACGCGGAGAAGTATTGAACAAGGTCTGGTTCGTAGGCGAATAACCGCTTAGCTCCGTGAGGTTGGGAAACGCACTGTTGGGACGGTTGGCCCGCAGCGTTTGGTAGCGGTAATACAATTGTTCATAACCCGCGAGCGCACCGATCTGATGATCGCCGATACGTTTTTCGTAACGCAGGGTGCTGTATACCGTTGGCTGAATGATCTTACTGTATTGATCCGTAACACCCAGGATATCGGGCGGACCATTGTCGAAAAATTTGTAATCGCCATTCGTTTCCCTTTCCTGCAGCAGATAAGTATTTACAGGCCGCTGGTACATTTTATAATATTCATCGATATAGTTCACGGCTACTTTGGAAGACCAGGTAAGGCCTTTGAACAATTTGATATCAAGGTAGGCTTGTCCGTTAAGGTTATACTCTTTGGTATTTTGATAACCCATGGCAAATACCGTAGCGGGGTTGCGGTTACGGCCTTCATTCTGGTAGGCACGCTGCGCAATGCGGCCGCTGCCATCAGGAAGATAAGGGCCATACAACGGACCTGCGGCATAGATCAGCAACATCATGTTGTCGTTCAGAAACGGCGGGTCCGTACGGTTTTTATAAGTTACGTTCACCGAGGTGCCGAATGTGATCGATTTGCTGAGTTGATTACTGTAGTTTAATAAGGCATTGTAACGTTTGAAATTGTATACCGGCAACAAACCGTCCTGATCGAGATAACTCAAAGAAAAATTATACGTGCTTTTATCACTGCCACCGGAAACGGAAAGGTTGTGATTGGTAACGGTTGCCGGATTGACATAATAATCTACGTAATCGAAATTGGGATACAGGTTACGGTCGGTGGAATTTTTATACGCATCGATGCGTGCCTGTGTATAGATTTCGGGCAAACCCTGGCGGATCGCGGCTTTGCGGTACATTTCCATGTATTCCACCGAGTTGGTAATGAAGTCGGGCAACTCCGTTGCGTTGTGTCGTGCGATGTTGAAACGATAGCTGATAACGGGTTGTCCTTTGCGGCCTTTTCGTGTGGTAACGAGTATCACACCATTAGCGGCGCGTGCGCCATAGATGGAAGCGGAAGCCGCATCTTTTAATACGGTTACGTTTTCCACGTCATCGGGTGAGAGGTTGCCGAGCGAACCCACCACACCATCTATCAGTACAAGTGGTGAACTGGCCGTTTGGAAAGAACCGCGGCCACGTATCAACAAGGAAGCTTCATCACGGCCCGGTTGTCCTGAAGGTTGCACTACCTGCAAACCCGTTACTCTTCCCTGTAAAAGGTTGGTGGTGGTGGGAGCGGGGCGCTGGCTGAGCGTAGCTCCGGACACGCTGCTGACAGAGCCGGTGAGGTTTACTTTTTTCTGCGTGGTATAACCGACCACTACCACATCGTCCATTGTATTTTCAAGGGTCTTGAGCTGCACCTGTACATCGGCGGTGCTGGTTACGTTCACTTCTTTCGCTTCCATTCCCACATAAGAAAATGTGAGTATGGCGGGAAACTGGTCTGCTGCAATGGAGAAACTTCCATCTTCCTTACTGAGTGTACTTTTTGTAGTGCCTTTGATCTGCACAGCTACGCCGGAGAGCGGCTCGCCGCGATCATTGGTGATTTTTCCGTTGATAATTTTTTCCTGGAAATAGAACCGGTCATACGTGTAATGATCGTCGATAAAACCGGGAGAGGCCTGGGCAGGTACGTGCATAAAAAGTCCGTACCCAATGGCAAGCAGCATCCGCTTCATAATAGTTGAAGTTTATTGAATCGTTAGAATAAGTGCTTACAGGTGTGAAGCACTGGTTTTGGTAAAACTGGGTTAAAACTAACGACAGAGCATAGCTGTTGTCAATGTTAAGTTTTACTGATGTGATGGAAGATTTTCCTGCGGAAAAATGTGCAGATGTGAAAATGCGCAAATGAAAAAGCGATGAATGCATGAATTAAAAACCCCATTTCCACATTTACATATTTTCACATTCCGAAAGTGCGGTAGCCGCAGGCTACGTACTTTCGGACACATTTCCGTATTGCACTAACAAGTGTTATCTTAGCATCCTCAAATTTTAAAAATCCTTTCGCTATATGAAAGAAATTTATGTTGTTGCTGCTGTACGCACACCCATCGGAAGTTTTGGTGGGGCACTGAAATCTTTAACGGCTACACAATTGGGTGCTGCTGCTATCCGCGGTGCGGTAGAACGTGCAGGATTGAAACCTGAACAAGTGCAGGACGTATTGATGGGCTGTGTAATCCAGGCCAATCTCGGACAGGCACCTGCACGTCAGGCTGCGAAATTTGCCGGACTGCCCGATCAGGTGAATTGCACGACGGTCAATAAAGTTTGCGCCAGCGGCATGAAAGCGGTGTCACAGGCGGCGCAGAGCATTGCGCTCGGTGATGCCGACATTGTGGTAGCCGGTGGTATGGAAAGCATGAGCAACGTGCCGTTTTATACGGAAAATCTCCGCTGGGGTAATAAATATGGTAATACACAATTGGTAGATGGTTTGGTGAAAGATGGCCTTACCGATGTATACGATGGCAAAGCAATGGGCAATGCCGCCGAACTATGCGCACGCGAATGTGGTATCACACGCGAGGAGCAGGATGCATTTGCCATCAGCAGCTACCAGCGCAGCCAGGGCGCCTGGGAAGCCGGCAAATTTGCCAACGAAGTGATCTCCGTTGAAATTCCCCAACGCAAAGGCGATCCCGTAGTCGTAGCAAAAGACGAAGAACCCTGGAACGTAAAATTTGATAAAATACCTGCGCTGAGCCCCGCGTTTCAGAAAGACGGCAGCGTTACTGCCGCCAACGCATCAACCCTGAACGACGGCGCTGCTGCATTGGTATTGGTTAGCAAGGAAAAAATGGAAGAACTCGGTTTGAAACCAATTGCCCGTATACGTGGTTATGCCGATGCCGAACAGGCACCTGAATGGTTCACCACCACACCTTCGCTGGCGGTACCCAAAGCGGTGGAAAAAGCCGGCCTGCAAATGAGCGATATCGAATGCTGGGAACTCAACGAAGCATTTGCGGTGGTAGGTATTGAAAACAGCCGCCGCCTCCAGCTTGATCCGGCGCGCGTAAATATGCATGGTGGTGCGGTATCGATCGGTCACCCTCTCGGTGCAAGTGGTGCGCGCATCCTGGTTACCCTGATCAATGTAATGAAAGCAAACGGATTTAAATACGGTGCGGCCGGTATCTGTAACGGTGGTGGTGGTGCCAGTGCGCTGGTATTGGAAAATATCGACTAACGTTAATATATTATTAAAAGCAAAAACCCTTGTCCTCACAGGCGAGGGTTTTCGCTTTCAGGGTTGTCTTGAGTAAAATAAACTCAAATTATGAAACGTATTTTACTTGTATTAATCCTGTGCCTTTTTGTTTCCGCTGCTTATTCACAAACCTTCCGGCAGGGGGTGGGTTTAAGCGCTCATTGCGGATTTCTTTCCAATGATGATAACGATCTCACTTTTTCCTCTGCGCTGAATTACACGCCCCGTTTTCATTTCATGGAAAAAAAGAATATATCCCTTTCTGTTGGCCTGCCAGTCTCTGTAGGCTTTTCCGGTGGTTATTCGTACGACGGTGATTTCGAGGAGTACGATTCCAATGATGATGTCAATTTTATGGTCAATGCTCCGCTGATGATCGATTTCAACTGGGGAGCCGGAGCCAACCGCGAAACTAAAAAACGCTTTGGTCTATTTGTGGGAGTGGGTGCTGGTTTTCACTATGGTGATTTTTTGGAAAGAAAGTATGATGCTGACAATTTGTATTATTATACCCAAAATCGCAGCGTTACGAGTTTTGGCCATGCGGTCAACTTTGGTATGCGTTTCGCAACAGGCCGCCGGCAGAAAAATGTCGAGTTGCGTTTTTCTATCCACGATGGAGTGAATAAACCACGTGCTACTGTACTCGGTGTCGGCACACATTTCAACTTCTAAGCAAGCTGTTTAGTGATCGCCTGCATGATCTTGACGGCGTGTTCGCGCGAGTTTTCGATAAAAAGACGATGCGTGTTCATGCCTCCGCAGATCACGCCAGCGAGAAAGATGCCGGGCACGCTGGACTCCTGCGTGTCCGCATCCACTACAGGACACATCACTTCATCTTCCGACAAATTAATCATGATCTTCCGCAGAAAGGCCAGGTTGGGCTGATAACCGGTTGCCGCAATCACCCAGTCGTTCTCGAGTGTCACCACCCCGTTTTCTGTTTCAATCACTACTTCTTTTTCGCGCACTTCAAGCAGCTTTGCATTGTAATATGCCTTGATCGATCCTTCTTCGATGCGGTTGAGGATATCTGGCCGTACCCAATATTTTACCCGCTTACCTATTTCCGGCTGGCGGATCACCATCGTTACTTCCGCGCCCTTGCGCCAGGTTTCCAAAGCGGCATCCACCGCTGAGTTCTGCGCGCCCACTACCACTACTTTCTGAAAAGCATAGGGGTGGGGTTCTTTATAGTAATGGGTAACCTTGGGCAGGTCTTCTCCGGGAATATTCAGTTTATAGGGAATATCGTAGAAGCCGGTTGTAATGATGACTTTAGCTGCCTTGTATGCTCCACGGCTGGTGGTTACCTGAAACCGGTTATTTTCTCCTTTGATAGCTGTTACTTCTTCGTAAAGCCTCACAGGGATGTCAAAACCCTGGGTCACTCTGCGGTAGTATTCGAGTGCTTCGGCCCGGGTGGGTTTGGGGTTATTGCTGACGAAGGGCACGCCGCCGATCTCCAGCCGTTCCGAGGTGGAGAAAAAAGTCATATTAACCGGGTAATGAAAGATCGAGTTGGTAAGCGCACCTTTTTCGATCACCGCATAACGGAGTCCTGCTTTCCGGGCTTCCAGCGCGCAGGCCAGTCCGATAGGGCCTCCGCCAACGATAACCAGATCAAATTGTTCGGTTCCTTGCATGTGGCAAAGATACCATTGCCCCGGGATGGATTTCATTTTAGGTTTTATCCCCTCTGTCGCTTAAATTTGCGGCACTTTAAATGTAAAGGATTAACATGGCAAGAACTATCGCATTCCGTGAGGCCCTGCGTGAGGCAATGTCCGAAGAGATGAGAAGGGACGAACGTGTTTTTTTAATGGGTGAAGAAGTAGCCGAATACAACGGAGCCTACAAGGTGAGCCAGGGTATGCTGGCCGAATTTGGTCCCAAACGCGTGATCGACACACCGATCGCCGAGCTGGGCTTTACCGCAGTGGGTGTAGGCGCCGCACAAAACGGTCTCCGCCCGGTTGTTGAGTTCATGACCTGGAACTTTGCCGTACTGGCATTGGACCAGATTCTCAATACCGCTTCAAAAATGCTCGCCATGAGCGGCGGACAGATTTCCTGCCCCATCGTATTCCGTGGTGGTAACGGCTCTGCCGGTCAGTTGGGTGCCCAGCACTCTACGGCTTTCGAAGCACTTTATGCCAACATTCCCGGTATCAAAGTCGTTTCTCCCAGCAACCCGTATGACGCAAAAGGTCTGCTGAAACAAGCCATCCGCTACGAAGAAGATCCCGTTATGTTCATGGAAAGCGAACAGATGTACGGTGATAAAATGGAAGTTCCCGAGGAAGAATATTATATCGAACTCGGTAAGGCCGACGTGAAGAGAGCCGGTACCGACGTTACGATCGTTTCTTTCAATAAAATGATGAAAGTGGCCCTGGGTGCCGCTGCCGAGCTCGAAAAAGAAGGCGTAAGCGCTGAGGTGATCGACCTGCGCAGCATCCGCCCGCTCGACTGGCAGACCATCCTGGAGAGTGTAAAGAAGACCAACCGTCTCGTGATCGTGGAAGAACAATGGCCTTTCGCCTCTGTATCTTCCGAGATCGCCTACCGCATTCAGAAGGAAGGATTCGATTATCTCGATGCGCCGATCCGCCGTATCACCGCCGCCGATGCTCCGCTGCACTATGCACCTAACCTGGTAGCTGCCGCCCTGCCAAACGTAGAGCGTACCGTGAAAATCGTGAAAGAGGTAATGTACACGAAGAAGTAATTTTACTAATATAAGACTGGGAAACGCCACATTTATGTGGCGTTTTTTCATATAAATCGTAAAAATACTCTGGATAATTATTTTCAGATTGATGCAGCGTTTTGCCGCATAACATGCATCTTTGTTACGGTTTTTCATAGGATATTGGATTTTACAACGAGGCTGGATTTCTATCCGGCCTTTTTTTATGCCCTGATCTTCCGCTACTTCGCCAATAACCTGATTCTCTCCGTCAACGGTGCCCGGATTACCATAAAAATCAATAAGTTTGACCCCTGATTGCCGATTTAAATGCAATTGACCTGATTTACTATGCCGCATATATTGATCATTGACGACGAAAAGGCCATCCGCAAGACACTGAGTGAAATTCTTTCTTTCGAAGGTTATACGATCGACGAAGCCGCCGACGGGGAAGAAGGGCTGAAGAAGTTTCGTGAAAAGACCTACGACGTGGTGCTCTGCGATATCAAAATGCCGAAAATAGATGGTATCGAATTTTTACAGAAAGCCGGTGAGTCAAATCCCGATGTTCCCATTATCATGATCTCCGGACATGGCAACATCGAAACTGCCGTGGAAGCTGTAAAAAAAGGTGCCTACGATTATATTTCCAAACCACCGGATCTCAACCGCCTGCTGATCACCATCCGCAACGCGATGGACAAAAGCAACCTGGTTACCGAAACAAAGGTGCTCAAACGCAAAGTAAGCCGCGTACAGGAGATGATCGGCGAATCCGATCCCATCCTCAAGATCAAGGAAACGATCGAAAAAGTGGCGCCTACAGAGGCCCGTATACTCATCACCGGTGAGAACGGGGTAGGTAAGGAACTCGTGGCCCGCTGGGTACACGAAAAAAGCAACCGTAACACAGGGCCACTCGTTGAAGTGAACTGCGCAGCCATCCCCACCGAGCTGATCGAAAGCGAATTGTTCGGACACGAGAAAGGTTCGTTTACGTCTGCCATCAAACAACGCATCGGTAAGTTTGAACAGGCTACCGGCGGTACACTTTTCCTCGATGAGATCGGCGATATGAGTCTCAGTGCGCAGGCAAAAGTGCTGCGCGCCCTGCAGGAAGGAAAAATCACCCGCGTAGGAGCCGATAAAGATATCAGCGTGGATGTACGCGTAATCGCGGCTACCAACAAAGACCTGCTCAAAGAAGTAGAGGACAAAAATTTCCGTCTCGACTTATATCACCGCCTCAGCGTGATTCTTATTCACGTACCCTCTCTGAATGATCGCAGGCAGGATATTCCGCTGCTGGTGGACCAGTTCCTCGACGATATCTGCGCCGATTATGGCGTGGCAAAGAAAAGCATCGACGACAATGCCATGCAGTCGCTGCAGAATTACGACTGGACCGGTAACATCCGTGAACTGCGCAACGTGGTAGAGCGCCTCGTGATCCTTTCCGGTAAAGTCATTACCGCAGAAGATGTGAAAAGTTATGTACTGCCGCGCTGAACCTGTAAATGATTTCACAAACTTTCAATGGCTGCGCAGGACGCGGTAAAGAGATAAACTACTTTTGAGCAACAAAAAATAAAGGCCCATGCCGCTTCAACACATCCTGGTTGTATACCTGATCAGTGTTTTATTGGTTTTTCTTCCTTCATTCGGTCTCGCAAAACTTTTTGCGAAAGCCGGTCGTGAATCCTGGAAAGCATACGTTCCTTTTTACAATACATGGATCATGCAGGATATTGCCAAACGTCCCAAACATTGGGTATTCTGGCAATTCATTCCTGTTGTGGGATGGTTCATTACGCCGGGTATCTTCATAGAATTTGCCAAAGTATTTGCCCGCTATTCATTTGGTGAGCATATCATGGCGTCTTTGTTTGCGCCGTTTTATTTTCCCTGGCTGGCCGGCAGAAAAGATCTGCGTTACGTTGGTCCGGATGTGGTGAAGCATTATAAAAAAGCCGCCTGGCGCGAATGGGTAGATGCAGCCATCTTCGCAGTCGTAGCGGCTACGTTGATCCGCACATTTGTATTCGAAGCCTACACCATTCCTTCGAGCTCGATGGAAAAAACATTGCTGATAAACGATTTTCTGTTTGTAAGCAAACTGAGCTATGGACCACGTATTCCCAATACACCACTAAGTGTGCCGTTCATGCACAACTACCTGCCGGGAAGCAGCGGCCGCAAATCTTATTCAACCGCGATTGAGCTGCCTTACATCCGCTGGTTCGCTTCGCCGGTAAAAAGAAATGATGCGGTAGTATTTAATTTTCCCGAAGGGGATACTGTTATCAACAGACCCGAGTTCCAGTCGGCCGTACCTTATTACCAGATGGTACGCGCGCTCGGACGTCAGGCTATCCTGGGCAATCCCGATGAATATCCGCTGGCCATTCATCCGGTTGATAAAACGGATAACTATATCAAACGTTGCGTAGCGGTGGCGGGCGATTCACTGCAAATCATTGCCGGTGTTTTGTATGTAAACGGCGCACCTGCTTATGTGCCGCCGCACTCGTCCACGTTCTATCGTTTTACGGTGAAACAGGGGCAGATCATTTCTGAAGAAGATCTCCGCGAGGCAGGCATCCGTCTCAATATGGGCGATTCGGAAGGAGGAGCAAAAGACTTTTCTTCGATTGGCGGCAACATGTTCCGCGCCAACCTCTCAGCCGGTGAACTCGAAAAACTAAAAAGCATTGCAAGTGTTGATGTAGCGTCTATTCAGAAAGAGATTGAGCCAACCGCTCCGGGTGCTATGTTCCCTTATGACCGTTCTATCAGTTGGTCGGTAGACAGCTTTGCTTATGACCATGCACTATGGGTACCGAAAAAAGGTGCAAGCGTTGAACTCACTCCACGCAACATGTTATTTTATCGCCGTTGTATCGAGGTGTATGAAAACAACAAATTGCAGGAGTTTAATGGTAAAGTGTTCATCAACGACAAAGAAGCGACCAGTTATACATTCAAAATGGATTATTACTGGATGATGGGGGATAACCGTCACAAATCACAGGACAGCCGCTACTGGGGTTTTGTACCCGAAGATCATATTGTTGGTAAAGCGTGGATGATATGGATGAGTTGGGACAAGGGACCACGGTGGAAACGGTTGTTTAACATTATAAAATAGTTTACCTTTAAATGCCCCTGTCGAACGAGGGGCATTTTTTATCGGTCAACAGAACCATATGACAGAAAAAACGATTCATTTTTCTTATAAAGAATATACATCGGTCAGCGAACTGGAACCGGCAGATGCGGCATTGCTGCAGTCGGCCCGTGAAGTGACCAGACTTGCTTACGCTCCTTATTCTCATTTTCACGTAGGTGCCGCCGCCCGGCTCACCAGTGGCGCTATTGTAAAAGGAACCAACCAGGAAAACGCTTCTTATCCCGTGACCATTTGCGCTGAACGTATTTTGCTGGGCAATGCGGCCATGCAATATCCCGGTGAAGGCATCGATGCGCTGGCTATTTCCTACAACAGTGAAGGGGAGAATGATCATCCTATATCGCCTTGTGGCATGTGCCGCCAGGCATTGCTGGAATACGAAGGAAGAACCGATCATCCGATCCGCCTCATCTTATCCGGTCAGGAAGGACGTATCTGGGTGATTCCGGCGGCGAGTTTGTTGTTGCCTTTTGCCTTTACACGCACCGAACTGGAAACTTCCACGGGTAAATAGCCCTTCGGCGGCCGAAGTACCGGCCCGACACTTCGGGCTCAGGGAGCGCATTTCATTCACTTATTCACCTATTGACTTATTGACTCCCGAGACTTCGGGATGACAATTCACGGTGTTTCAAAAAAGCGTCTGCACACCGTGCGTCCATTTCAGTTCGAGTTCGAGCAACCATTTCTTGCGCCATAGTCCGCCGGCATAACCGGTAAGGCTGCCGTTGTGCCCGATCACCCGGTGACAGGGAACGATGATGGCGATACGATTGCGGCCATTCGCATTGGCCACAGCACGCGTATTGTTCCGGTCTCCCGACCGCAACGCCAGATCGAGATAACTGATCGTTTTGCCATAGGGAATCACGCAAAGCAGGTTCCATACCTGTTGCTGAAAGCCCGTGCCGGGCTGATCGAGCGGAAGATCGAATACACGGCGTTCTCCCTGAAAATATTCGATGAGCTGCTGCACGCAATCTGTAAGCAGGGGGCTGTTGTTTGTTGGCGGAATGGCTTCGTCTTCTTTCATAAACTCCACCATCCGAACACAGGTATCCGTAACCGCAATTTTAAGCTTGCCAAGCGGCGACTGATAGGTGGTATGGTAAAGTTGTTCAGCCAATTTTTAAACCATTAGGAACGGGCTTGCCGGGACTTAATAACACCACGTTATTGTTTTCATCATAAATACCAAGCACCAGGCACTCGCTGATGAAGTTGGCGATCTGCTTGGGCGGAAAATTTACTACGGCTATTACCTGTTTGCCCACTAATGCTTCCGGCGTATAATGAACGGTGATCTGCGCTGAAGATTTTTTTATACCCAGTTCTCCGAAATCCACCGACAATTGATAAGCCGGTTTTCTTGCTTTCGCAAAAACAGTGGCTTCGAGTATGGTACCGGTACGCATGTCTATCTTTTCAAAATCTTCCCAGGAAATCATTCTTTTTTTTACGAATCTACCAATTGTTTTATTGAGGACGAGGAGGATTTTATTTGCTGATGTCAGCGGTTGAATTTACCTTAAGCAAAAGTTTGCCGATGAAAAAATCTTCCAGGAGAACCTTTATACGTCAGGCTGCCGTAGCAGGCGCAGGTTTCGTAATTGTTCCACGCCACGTATTGGGCCGCGGATACGTTGCGCCCAGTGATAAACTCAATATCGCTGGCATTGGTGCCGGTGGAAAGGGCGAAAGTGATCTCGCCGAGTTTGCCAAAAGTCCCCATGTCAATATCGTTGCCATGTGCGATGTAGATGACAGGGCCGCCGCCAAAAGCCGCGAGCGTTTTCCCAAAGCAAATTATTACAAAGACTTCCGTAAGATGTTGCAGGCCGAGAAGAACAACATCGACGCGGTATCCATTTCCACACCGGATCATACCCACGCGGTAGCCACGATGGCGGCTATGGCCATGGGCAAACACGTGTATACGCAGAAACCACTCACGCACGATATCTATGAAGCACGTCAGCTCGCCGAAGCGGCGCGCAAGTACAAAGTAGTGACGCAAATGGGCAACCAGGGTGGCTCGGGGGATGGCGTGCGAAAAGCTAAGGAAATGTATGATGCTGGCTTAATCGGTGAAGTAATAGAAGCGCATGCATGGACCAATCGTCCGGTTTGGCCGCAGGGGATTCCCACTCCAACCGGCAAACACGCCGTGCCGAAGGAACTCGACTGGGATCTGTGGCTCGGCCCCGCACCTTATATCGATTACAATCCGGCCTACGTACCGTTCAACTGGCGCGGCTGGTGGGCATTCGGTACCGGCGCCTTAGGCGATATGGCTTGTCATATCATGGATCCGATCTATCGCATCCTGCCGATCCTGTATCCCGATTCTGCCGAATGCAGCGTGTCCAATGTATGGAAAGACATGTGGGCCGAAGGTAACTATGTTGACAGCGCACCTCCGTCTTCGATCATTCACCTCAACTATCCGCGCACGGATGGTAAAGGCAAGATCAAAGTATCCTGGTATGATGGCGGACTATTGCCGCAATTACCGGAAGAATTATTACCCGGTGAACCGTTCGGTAACTGGGACGGAGGCGTGTTGCTGGTAGGCAAAAAAGGCAAACTGCTGCTCGACTGCTACGGCGCCAATCCGAGACTGCTGCCCACACGTTTGATGAAGGAAACAAAAATGCCCGCGGAAAAAATCAAGCGCGTACCCGAAGGACATTATATCCAATGGGTGAATGCCTGTATCGCGGGATATGGAAAAGGTGTAACAAGTTCTCCCTTCGAATATGCGGGCCCCTTTACCGAAAGCATCCTGATGGGCAACCTCGCTATCCGTAGCTGGATGATGCTGAATCCCAAACGCAAAGGCTGGGAGGATAAATATGTGGGCCGCAAGAAACTCCTGTGGGACGCGGAAAACATGAAGGTGACCAACTTCGACGAAGCGAATGAGTTTGTGAAGAGAAGTTACAGAGAAGGGTGGAGTCTGTAAATGTGAAAATGTGTAAGTGTGGAAATGTGAAAATGGAATACAAGAATTCTTTTGAATTGAAAAAGGGAACGAGCGAAAGGTCGTTCCCTTTTTTTATTTAGGAATGTATCCTTGCGAAGCAAGGCACATTTACACATTTCCACATTGTTATTTGCGCTTTAGCGCAAATAACTCCTCAGCATCCACGCCATTTTCTCATGGGTCTTCAGCAGACCGGTGATGAAATCGGCGGAACCGACGTCTTTATAATCTTCGTCGAATTCTTTGATCAGTTTGCGGAGACGGATGATGATGGTTTCGTGGTCGGACTCGAGGTTGGCGATCTGCTCACTTTGTTTGGTCGGGGCTTCCGGTTCGTCGAGTGAGGCGAGTTTGATGAGTTCCTTCAGCCGGCCTTCGGCAAAATGTCCGATCGTACGGATTCTTTCGGCAATCTCGTCGATCACTTCGGCCAGCAACGTGTACTGCTGCTCGTAGAGTTTGTGAAACTCCATGAAGCTCGGACCTTCGATGCTCCAGTGATAGTTGCGCGTTTTGTTGTAAAGGATATGTTCGTCTGCCAATAATTTGTTGAGCTCAGCAGCTACGGCCTGCCGGTTCTTTTCGGTGATGCCAATATTCACTTTCATGATAAAAAGGATTGGTGAGTAGTAAAGTTACTAATACCTTTTTAATCCAAAAGTGATGCCAGCCGGAGCAGTTCTTCCTGCTTGTAGCGGTCTTGCTCGCCTGAAAAGCACTTACTGAACTCCTTCAGCAGGGTCTTGATTACTTCTTTGTTGGAACGCGGTTCGAAGTAAACGGGCAGCGGATCAACGGATAACCGCCTGAAATACGTTTCCACGTCGTGATGGGTAAATACCTGCCCCGACGAGGGATCGATGAAAAACTCGATAAACTGCCGCGGATTGGACGATTCTTCGGGTGATGAAGGTTGAAACGTATTGCTGCGGCCCTGCCGGAAATAAGCGACTACAAATTGTTGCGGGATATTGACATGTTGAACGGGTATGTCGAGCAGCTCACAAATGAGTAAGTATAAGATGCCATTGGCAAGCTGGTTGCCGCGTTTGCTTTCAATCGTTTTGTGCAGCAGGAATTCTTTAGGCTCGGCATAATTGATGTCCACACCTTTCAGGCCGTAATAGTGATAGAGGATGTTCCTGACCACATTCACCTGCTCCAGCGGCGTAAGGTAGTTGTTGAGTTCCAGCCACACATTTCTACGGATCTTTTCAATCTCCATCAATACCGGCGCTGTGGACAGGTCGGGATACATGAATTTGGATACCAGCAATGAACCTACCAGCAGGTCGTGATGACCGGCGTCGCTCCATTGACGGATATCCTCGGTAAGATCGGTGTAATGGAGCCGGTGGATCAGCAACTCGATGCGTTCCTGTGTAGGCTCATCGGGTGTGCTTTCCCACAAATGTTCGAGATGGGGAATAATGGGCTTGCCATAATCGACGATGCGGCGCGAGATCACATCAAAAACCTCTTCATCAGGGTCGTCGATCAGGTGGAAAAGGGCTGATATTTCCTTGTTATCTTCCATGCAGATACGTCACAAGTTCCTGATAGTGCCCGACATGTAATCGTTAAACTTTTCCACAGATGTGCTTTCCGTTGGAGAATCAAGCCCAGCTTATCTCTCCGGGTGGCAGCGAAGCGATGAAATTGCCTGCTGCCTTTTCTCCTGCGGCCACCATGCCGGTCATTTCAGCCGGATCAAATACCAGGCCACCGGGGCCGCCGCCTAACGGGTTGTCGGGGCGGATGGTGAACATACGGATCGGTATTTTTTCTTCGTACGGACTTTCGCGTCCGCGGATATGGAAGTAATCGGCGATATCGGCTGCGCTTACACCCTGCCGCTTCATTTTGCGTTGCACAGCATCGATATAAGTAAGCGCTTCGTTGTGCTGTTGTGGAATGATCAGGTCGTTTTTCCCCACATCATCGGTAAAGATGGCAATGGTTTGTTGTAAAATGGAAAACAGGTCTTTGAACGGTGTGGTAACCGGATCGTCCTTGCCCGACGAGAGCAGTATGGTAAATATTTCCGTTGCGCCCGCATCGATGGCCATTTCAATACCTGCATACTGACGCACGCCGCCATCCACATATTGATACATTTCATTGCCGGCACCAGGAATTCCTTTGTTGACCATCACCGGCGGCATGAACACCGGCTGGCTGGCCGATGCCATCACCGCTTTTTGTAAATGCAGGGGACTGCGTAAACGGCTGTGCGCATAATGCCGGGGAGCAGGAGAGATGTCGCGGTTGGCAAATACCTCCAGTTGCCCGGTTTGCAGGCAAACGGCAGTAAATGCGAGATAGGCAGGATGATCGAGTAGCTGTTGTGCTTTATTTTCCGGCAGGTATCCTGTAAGCAGTTCCCACAAAGGATTACTACCGAAAATAGAATGACTCATAAGGCGGTCACCAAGATTATAAGTAGTGAGAATTTTGTCAGTGGTTTGTGTGGTGTATAGTTCTTCCACCAATGGAAGTTCATCGAGCGCTACAAAAGGCGTGATCAGCGAACCCGTGCTGGTGCCGACCAGGATATCGAATTCAAGTCCCGGCCAGGTGGCGAGTAATTTTTTTACCACGCCTACGGCAAAAGCGCCTTTCGAGCCGCCGCCGCTGATCACAAGTGCTCTTTTCATAATTCAAAATTCAAAAGGGTGTCAATCGTGAATCGTCAATCGTGAATTGATTTATTACCTATTCCTAACCCTTATACCTTACACCTAATACCTATAACTTAAAACCTACAACGGCTGTTTATTCACGATTCACGATTGACGATTCACGTCGTTCCATTCACTTATTCATTAAACGGTTCCTTCTCCACTTTCTTCTTATTGATCCTCACCGCCAGCGTCTGCTGCAGCCACCAATTACCGCGGCTGTAATCGCGGTGCGCCGATAGCCCGAGTACCAATAAATTACCAAGATCGAGGTTGAAACTGCCGCCCGCAAAAGCCTGCCCGCGCGTGCCCCACCAATGATCTGCAGCGAGATGAATATTACCGGCACTGCCAAAGAAAGACGCATGTAATGTTTTGATCTTCCACGCTATCGACGGACCCGCCAGCGCCTGCACTTTATGATCTGCATAAAACAAGCCCGCCGAAACACCCGCACGTAAACGATGTGGTATTACCGTCACCTGCGGTACCACCTGCAAACCTCCGGCATAACGATCGGGTGAGGAATTCATTTTCGTCAAAAGACCATTGTGCAATCGCGCATGCAAAATAAATCCCGGAGGAAATTCCGGGTCGGGAAGTTGCGCCAGCACATTGGTGATGATGAGTGATAAGCAGATAAGAAATGGCATTTTCATGGAAGTCAATTTTCTCTATAAAAATACCGTATTCAGTTGAGTGAAAGGCAGGATAAACTTATCCACCGGAATTCTGTGCGGAATAGTTTTTGTTGGTGAAACCCGGACAAAGTAATGCACATTATACACTTTTATGACGGGCTTTTACGTTAGACCAAAAATGCTGTTCTCCTTTTCTGCACCTGATCCTTCTTCTGCCGCGTAATGAGCAGCCATTCCTGGCTGATTGATTTATTTTTTTACCACAAAACCATGCAACGTATGAAACACCTCCGTCTTGCCGCGCTATGCTCGGCCGTCTTGTTATTTGTGCTGTCGATTCCCTTTGCCTGTCAGAAAGAAAAAGACAGCAATAAGGTACCCGAAGGACAGCAGCGGGTACGCATTTTTCTTTCCGATAATCCTGTAAACTTCGACAAGGTAAATGTTGATATCCGTCAGGTAATTGTGCAGGTCATTCCCGACAGTTGCCGTGGCCGCGACAACAACGGCAATGATTGTTATGATGATGATGAATACCGTTGCTCCGTATGGGATACGCTGGATATCAGGCCCGGTGTTTATAACCTGCTCGATCTGTCCAACGGTACCGATACTTTGCTCGCAAACGGATTTACCATCGCGGGTCGCATCAACAAGATCAAACTGGTACTGGGTACCCAGAACAGTGTTGTGGTCGACAGTGTATCGTATCCGCTGACTTTATGGAATAATAATAATACGGTAACGATCCAGGTGCGCGGACAAGACATTGACGAAGTAACGTCCGACGAATTGCAGTTGTGGCTTGATTTCGATGCCGGTGCTTCGATTGTGAAAGTGAGCAACAACCGGTTTGTGCTGAAACCTAAACTCAAATTATTTGTGCCTGCGCGCACCGCCGGCGTCAAAGGAAAAGTGTTACCGGACGATGCACGCGCCGTAGTGTCGGCAGTGGCCAACGGCGATACGCTGATCGCTATTCCCGAACGGCACGACGGCCGTTTCAAAATAAGAGGTTTGCGAGGCAGCAGCGCTTTGGTATTGATCAACGCCACACGTAACGGGTATCGGGATACCAGTTTCACGGTGAATCTCCAGGCAGGAAGGGATACCGACGTCGGCACGATCAGGTTACGTAATTAAGTTGGTCCTGTGGAAAACAACTCGCCCCTTGCTTTTTGCGGGGGCTTTTTATTTATCTTCATCGTCCAACAAACAATACCTAATCAATTGTCATGACAAGTAAATCAACTAACAAATCCCTGTGGACCGGCAGCGTATTACTGCTGCTCGTTTTATTTTCTTTTTCTGCCTGTAAGGACAAAAAAAGCAGTGCCGGAAGCGGTGAAGGCATCACCCTGGCTATGCAACTCAAGGAAGGCGACAAGTTCACCCTTGATGTAGATACTAAAATGAATATCGATATGGCCATTATGAGCCAGGAAATGACAACCACCATGAACATTGGCGGCCTTTCCGAATTTGATGTGATAAAAAATGACGGCACCACAAAAGAAGTAGCGCTCACCTACAAAAATTTCAAGATGGATGCCGGTATGAAAATGGGTGACCAGGAATCGCCGATACCCGACAACGGCATGGGGGAACGCATGCAGAATAAAAGAGTAGTGCTGACGATGAATGAAAAAAATGAAATAACGGCCGTATCAGGCACTGATTCATTGATGGATGCCATGGCCACCGATGCGCAGAGCCGCGCGCAACTGGAGCAAATGTTTTCCGAACAACAACTGAACAGCATGTTTGGCCAGAGCTTCCAGTTTTACCCCGACAAGCCCGTTAAACCAGGCGACAAATGGAACAAGGATATTAAGGTGAATACCGGGTCAATGGATGTAAAAATGAAGACAGAATACGAATTGGTGGAAGTAAAGGGCGATATAGCCGTGATACGTTCTGTCGGCAAGATTGACAGCAAAGGTAAGATGAATCAGAACGGTATCGAGATGGAAGTGGATATGAAAGGAACCGCATCAGGTACGATGAATGTAGGAGTAAAAGATGGTTATATCCGCGACGGCAGACAAACAATGGATCTCACGGCCAATGCCGAGGCAATGGGACAAAAGATTCCCATGAAGATGAAAATGGAGAATATTGTGAAGGGCAGCCGGTAATGGGTGAATCGTCATCCCGAAGCCTCGGGAATGAATCGTCAATCGTGAATGAATAGAAAAAGAACGGTCCCTGATGGAGGGACCGTTCTTTTTGTTATAAGGTAAATGTGTTACTTCTTTTTCTTGGGTGCTGCTTTCTTCGCTGCGGTTTTTTTCTTGGGTGCCGCTTTCTTGGCGCCTGACTTTTTCGCTGCGGTTTTTTTAGCAGGAGCGTTGAAAGCGCCGGGCACTTCTGCTTCAATCATTTTCCTCACTTCCTCCAACGTCAGCAACGAGGCTTCTTCCGGCGTGTACTTACTATCGTCGGCTTTGCGCGCCATCTTGATCATCTTTTTGCCAAAGCGGATGAACGGACCCCAACGGCCATTCTCGATGGCGATTTTATCATCTGCCCAACGCTGGATATAACGGTTCTCTTCCTTCTTCACTTTCGCATCGATGAGTTCGTTGATATCACCCTGGGAAAGATTAGTAAAGTCATAACGGCGCGGCACGTTGATGAACATGCCATCCCATTTGATAAACGGACCGAAACGCCCGGTGCCTTTGGTTACGGGTTTACCGTCGTACGTTGCAATCGGTGCGTCGGCTACTTTTTTCTCTTCGATCAATTGGATCGCTTTGTTGAGATCAACGGTAGCCAGGTCCGTGCCGCGGGGAATGGAAATAAATTCATCACCCCATTTGACATACGGACCAAAACGTCCCACGCCAACGGAAATATCTTTTCCTTCAAATTCTCCGAACGTGCCCTGTATTTTGAAGAGCTCCATGGCTTCTTCATACGTGATGGTCTCGATGCTTTGCCCGGTCTGTATTTTGGCGAAGCGGGGCTTTTCTTCATCATCCGCACTGCCGATCTGCACCATGGGACCATAGCGGCCCATACGCGCCACAACTGGCTTGCCGCTTTCCGGATCGATACCCAGCTCACGTTCGCCTTTGATCCGCTCAGCGGTTTCGATGGTCTTGTCTACATCTTCTTTAAAAGGATTGTAGAAGTCATCGATCATTTTATTCCATTTCAGCTTGCCTTCGGCTACTTCGTCAAATTCACCTTCGATACGTGCCGTAAAGCCGTAGTCCATGATGTCTTCGAAGTATTGCTTGAGAAAGTCAGTCACTACCAGTCCGAGATCGGATGGAAAGAGTTTGCTTTTTTCCGCACCCGTTGTTTCCTGGTGCATTTCCTTGCTGATCTTGTCGTTCTTGAGCACTAGCACGCGGTATTCGCGCAGCACACCTTCTTTATCTCTTTTTTCTACATAACCTCTTTTGAGGATGGTAGAAATAGTAGGAGCGTAAGTAGAAGGGCGTCCGATGCCGAGTTCTTCGAGTTTCTTCACCAATGAAGCTTCGGTATAACGTGGAAGCGGACGGGAGAATTTTTCCGTGGCCTTCATTTCGCGGAGCGGAAGATCCTGTCCTTTCACTAATGGCGGCAGCATGCCTTCCTGTGTTTCTTCTTCCTCGTCATCGTCTTTGTCTTCGCGGTATACTTTCAGGAAGCCATCGAATTTCAGCACTTCGCCGGAGGCCGTAAGCTCTTCGCGGTTGGTGGATATGTCTATTTTGGCAACGGTCTTTTCGAGTTCTGCGTCGGCCATCTGGCTGGCCATTGTGCGTTTCCAGATCAGTTCGTACAAGCGGCGCCATTCCGGCTCTTCCACGGTCGTATTGTTCATGTACGTGGGGCGGATGGCTTCGTGCGCTTCCTGTGCGCTCTGGTTTTTGTTTTTGTATTTTCTGAACTGGTGATAACGTTCTCCGTAAAGGCCTTTAACGGTATTGGTGATATCGCCAAGGGCCGTATCGCTCAGGTTTACGCTGTCGGTACGCATGTAAGTGATATGACCATTTTCATACAGTCGTTGTGCAATCTGCATGGTACGCGCCACGCCGTATCCCAGTTTACGTGCAGCTTCCTGCTGCAGGGTAGAAGTGGTAAATGGAGGAGCAGGTGTACGTTTGCCGGGTTTAACCTGTATATCTTTTACGGTATAATCGGCGCCGGCACATTCATTCAGGAATGCTTCGGCATCTTTTGCCTGTTCAAATTTGCGGCCTTCCGCTTTAAAAGTGATCGGTTTTTTGTCTTTATCCGGTGCGGTAAAGAAGGCATCGATGCGAAAGCTGCTTTGTGTGAGGAAGGCGTTGATCTCCCGTTCACGTTCGGCAATCAGTCTTACGGCCACACTCTGCACACGTCCGGCGCTGAGGTTGTTGCGCATGCTCATTTTGCGCCAGAGCACGGGGCTGAGTTCAAAACCCACAATCCGGTCCAGCACACGGCGGGCCTGCTGCGCATTCACGAGGTTCATGTTGAGTTTCCGTGGTTGCTCAACAGCTTTCTGAATCGCGGGTTTGGTGATTTCGTGGAAAACGATGCGTTTGGTAACAGCGGGGTCGAGGCCCAGCACTTCACACAAATGCCAGCTAATGGCCTCACCTTCACGGTCCTCATCCGTTGCCAGCCATACTTCTTCAGATTTATTGGCCAGGGTTTTTAACTCTCTGACCACCTTTTCTTTATCGTCTGAAATAATATAACGCGGTTCGTAGTTGTTTTCGAGGTCGATACCCATGCCGGCCTTCTCCAGGTCGCGGATATGCCCGAAGCAGCTTTTCACCTGGAAGTCTTTTCCAAGAATTTTCTCTATGGTTTTCGCCTTTGCAGGGCTTTCTACTATTAACAGGTTTTTCGCCATAATCGCTCCGTAATTAATTGATCCTGCCGCCGGGCGGCGGGTGCAAGTTAAAGCAAGAATAATTAATTTTTCCTGTAAAGCAACGACCGGGTCAGATTTGGCGGGCAAGAAGGGTGAAAAATAAAAAAGGGCCAGGATAAAAATCCAGCCCCGTTCTTTAATCCAATATCCTATGAAAAACCAATACAAGGATACACTTAATGGCAACACATTGCCTAATCCGGTTGGTCAATGGCCATTATTAGTTAGCAAATGGCATAATTTAGTGGGTCAAACAAAAAGCGCTATGCTTCCAACAGAAAGATTGAAGGAAAAGGCCGGTCGCCAGGCTGCCAAACTGATCAGCCCGGGAATGACTTTCGGACTTGGTACCGGCAGCACTGTCAAATGGTTAATAGAAGAATTGCAGGATCGTTTTCCCAAAAATGCCAATCTTACGGTGGTGCCGACATCCGAACAGTCTGCACGGCTGGCCCGCCAGGCCGGCTGGCAGATAAAGGAATTAAATGAAGTGGAGCGCCTGGAGCTGACCATCGACGGGGCAGACGAAGCCGATCCTTCGGGCAACCTGATCAAAGGCGGTGGCGGGGCTTTGCTTCGCGAAAAACTGGTAGCTGCGGCCTCGGATAAGCTGGTCATTATAGCCGATCCCACCAAATTGGTGGAGAAACTGGGAAAATTCCCCTTACCTGTAGAAGTCATTCCGTTCGGCTACCGGCAGGTGCAACGGAAAATAAAGGAGCAATTCGGCGTAGCCGGCATGCAACTCCGCAGCAAAGGCGAAGAACCCTTTGTAACTGACAGCGGCAATTTTATACTGGATGTGGAATTTGGGGTAATCGACGATCCTGCCGCGCTCGACAAAGCGCTGCAGATTATTCCCGGGGTGGTGGAAACGGGATTATTCGTTGGCATGGTGCATTCGCTCATTCATACCCGACCTGATGGTGGTATAACGGAGAAAGGGTTTTAATGAAGTTCCTTCACAATGTATGGCAGCGCATCGGCTGTCCATTGCGCATACATTTTACCGGAAGGGTGGAGGCCGTCGGTGGTGAGCAGGTCCACGTCGTCGGACGCTCTTCTCGAGCCTTGCGTTATAGAAATATAATGTACACCGTATTTGCGGGACACCAATTCATTGGCGGCATTGAATGCATCTATTTCGGAAGCGATAAGGTTACGGTCGCGGCCCTGCGCAAAAGGCGTAACGCCCCAGTCGGGGATGGAGAACACCACCACATGGGAAGGTTTGTCGCCGGCAAAAGCAATCGCTTTTTTGAGTAAGGCTTCAAAACGGGGAATATAATCTACTACCGGGCGTCCACGATATTGATCGTTTACACCGATCAGCAGGGTTACCAGGTCATATTTACGGCGAAGCCGGCTTTGTGAAATACCTGCTTCCAGTTCATCTGTTGTCCAGCCGGTTTTGGCTATGATCTTCGGTACCCGGCAATTAATGCCGCGTTCGCGCAAGCCTGAAGCCAGTTGATTGGGAAAGTTTTCGGGGCGGGTTACTTTCTCTCCGATAGTATAGGAATCGCCTAAAGCGAGGTAAGAATAAGTCTTTTCAACAGATGATTGATCATTCATGAGCGGATGTTTCATTCCCGCGATGAAAATAAGAAGAAAGGAAATGCCTGCAACAGCAAAAAAGGATGAGCTGGCAGACCTGATAATTGCTTTTCGCATACAGAGTAGTTGAGCGCTTAACGTGCCTGGTTATAGAAGCAAGAGTCCTGCCAGATTAGATCACTGGTAAAAACAAATTGTTACCCCTGGCGAGTTCAGGGAATAAAGGCCAACACTTTTGCTATCACTTGTTCGTCTCTGTAAATGCGCCGGTGGCCCAGGCCGGAAGTCGCTATAAACTCAAGGTGCGGGTTATGGATTTCGCGTACGGCGGCGGTATCCGCGTATGGCGTAATGCGGTCGTCGGTATCGTGTATCCAGAGGATTTTTGAATGGGCGGTAATGGGGCCAATTGTCCGGGTAATGGAAAACCAGGTGGCGTCGCGCCCGCTGATCGTATGTATTTGCTGTAGAAAAGCGGCCTGTACTTCCGGATCCTTGATCCCGGCGATCTTAAAGAATTGATCGATAGCGGTGGTGGTTTCGGTAGCGGGAGCGATCAGCGCTATTTTCAACGGGGGAAGGGCCGGTTGCTGGACGATGGCCAGGCAAAGTGCCAGTCCGCCAAAAGAATGCGCCATGGCCGCCTCAACGGGTCCGAAACGATGCATCACTTCCAGCAGGAAGTCGCGGTATTGCAGCGCATTGATCCGTTTGCCGGTACTGCGGCCATGTGCCGGTGCATCAAATGCCAGTACTTCCAGTCCTTTGGCTGCAAAACCTGCAGCATAGACTTCAAAGTTGACCACCGATGATTCAAAGCCGTGAATTAGCAATACCTTCATCCGTCCGCCGGGATTAACGCGGAAACCGTGGATCGTTTCGCCGGCGAAAGAAAAAGAAACCTGTTCGGCGTTGGCAAAAAGTGGTGGCACAGCATCGCGGTTGCGAAACTGCGGTGTGCAAAAAAGCCGGAAAGCCTGCTTTCCCGCTTCTTTTTTTGAGATAACCGCTGTCATCCGCAATTTTGTACGGACAAATGCGAGCGCCAGTTGCTGAATCCATTTCATCGCTGCAAATCTATCTTACTAATGCTAAAGCTGAACAACCCTATATGAATATTGTGATAATTGGTTCGGGCAATACTGCCGCCGTCCTGGGGCGCAAGTTTATAAGAGCCGGACATAAAATCGTGCAGGTAGTAAGCCGCAATGCGTCGGCGGCGAGCGAGCTCGCGTACGAATGGGATACGGAATCTGTCAATTACCAAACGGTGATCAACCGCCAGGCGGATGTGTATTTGATAGCGGTATCAGACAACGCGATCAAAGACGTAGTTGCCGGTCTGGAGTTTCCGGGCAAAGTGGTGGCGCATACGGCCGCATCGGTGCCTGCAGAGGTTTTATCGCGTGTAAGCGAGCACTACGGTGTGTTTTATCCGTTGCAGAGCCTGAATAAAGAAAGAAAAGTATTGCCGGACATACCTGTTTTTTTTGAGGGAAATGATGAGCGTGCAAAAAGTGTATTGGAGTCGCTGGCACATTCCATCGCCTTTGATCAGGTGTTAACGGCATCGGCCGACGAACGGGTAAAACTGCATCTGGCCGCGGTGGTCGTTAATAATTTTACCAACTATCTCTATCGTCTCGCGCAGGATTATTGCCGTCGCGAGGGCATCAACTTCGAGCAACTCATTCCCTTAATCCGCGAAACCGGTGATCGTTTGCAGGAATTGCCCGCTGCAGAAGTACAGACGGGTCCCGCCATCCGTCATGACACGCAAACGATACAGAAGCATATTGCGTTGCTGGAACAACATCCGGAGTTGCAGAAGGTGTATCAGTTTTTGTCGGACAGCATCGAAGGGAAGTTGGGAAGGCATAAGGCGTAAGGTAATAAGTGATAAGTGATAAGTAGTAAGTACTAAGTACTAAGTATTCTTTGCATCTTGGCTCCTTGGCGCCTTTGCGTGACAAGAAGCCTCGACTTCACGCAAAGCTGCAAAGTAATCAAGGCGCAAAGCTATTCACTTATTGATCTATTGACGATTGACCATTCACGATTCACCATTCACGATTGACGATTTTTGAATTATTTTCGCATCAAATCTCTTACATGTCGGTTCTTTTTTCTTCCATCAGTTGTTTTGTTTTTGATGTGGACGGTGTGCTCACCGACGGTACTGTGCTGGTGCTGGAAAATGGTTTGCAGGCACGGCGCATGAGCATCAAAGATGGATTTGCGCTGCAACTGGCAGTAAAAAAAGGATACCGGGTACTGATACTTTCGGGCGCCGCCGTTTCCCCGGTAGTAGACCGGTTACAAAAACTCGGCATCGACGATATACAGATGGGGATTACCGACAAAGCCGCTTTCCTGAAAAATTATCTTCAGCATGAAAACATACCGGCCTCTTCGGTGTTGTTCATGGGAGACGATCTACCGGATATCGGTGTAATGGGATTGGTGGGTATTGCGGCTTGTCCCGCAGACGCCGCACCCGAAGTGAAAGACGTGTCAACTTATATATCATCAATCGATGGTGGCATGGGCTGCGTGCGCGAAGTAATACGCGAAGTAATGAAAGCAAGAGGAGACTGGGCACCGGAACAAGGAGTGGCTTCAAGATAAACAGATCAGCATTTTTTTCAGATAAATCAATTACAACTTATCCTCATGAGATTGACAGCAGCCTTTTTCCGGATGGTGCGACTGCCTAATCTTGTATTTGTGGCGCTCACGCAAATTCTTTTCCAGTATTGCATTTATAAACCCCTGTTCGCCGACGCGCATGTGCCGGGTGATGACAGGCGTTTTATATGGTTGTTACTCGCCTCTGTTTTTATCACCGCTGCGGGGTATATCATCAATGATTATTTCGATATCAATATAGATGAGGTCAATAAACCCAAACGCATGGTGGTGGACAAAGTCATTCACCGTCGTTGGGCATTGGTATGGCACGGCATGCTGAGCCTGGCAGGCGTTATACTCACTATCCCGGCTGTTTCCTTTCCGGATAAATGGTATCTCGTGGTGGCGAATGCCGGATGCGTGATCGTATTGTGGTTTTATTCCACCACTTTCAAACGGCAATTATTAATTGGCAATATCCTCATCGCCGCACTAACCTCGTGGACGATACTGGTACTTTTCTTTTCAAAATTTTCGCCGGCCGATGCATTCGGAGCGGTGCATGTGAACCAGGCTAAGTTCTTCCGCTTCGCCTTTCTCTATGCCGGATTTGCTTTTATCTGTTCGGTGATCCGCGAAGCCGTTAAAGATGTGGAAGACATGGACGGCGACGCCCGTTACGGATGCCGCACCATGCCCATTGTATGGGGCGTGAATGTGACGCGTGTTTACGTGGCCATATGGCTTGTGATCCTGATCGCATTGCTGGGCATTGTACAGGTTTATATTCTTCAATTCCGCTGGTGGCTGGCTACAGCCTATTGCTGCCTGTTATTGATACAAAGCTTATTGCTGTTCAGAGGTCTGCTCCGTGCATCGTCTGCCGCAGATTTCGGACGGCTCAGCAACCAGACCAAATGGCTGATGCTGGCAGGCATATTGTCCATGCTCTTGTTTTATATTTATCTCTGACACGAATTTATTATGCAGGAAAAAATCATTTTAGCCTCCCAGTCCCCGCGCCGCAGTCAGTTGCTTGAATGGGCGGAAATTCCGTTCGAAGTGATCGTGCGTCCTACCGAAGAAACCTATCCGGAAGGATTGGATAAAACGGAGATCGCGATCCACATCGCGCGGCAGAAAGGACTGGCTGTTCAGCGGGAGAATGATTTTTCATCACGCATTATCCTGTCCGCGGATACGATTGTGGTATTGGACGACCGGATTATCGGTAAGCCGCGCAGCCGCGATGAGGCCGTGGAAATATTAGCCGACCTCCAAGGCAACCGCCACGAAGTGGTGACCGGCGTGGTTATTCGCCAGGGAGCAAAAGAATGGGCCTTTGCCGATGTTACCGGTGTGGTATTTCATCCGCTTACACACGCGCAATTGGAATTTTATGTAGATAAATACCAACCTTATGATAAAGCCGGCGCTTACGCTATCCAGGAATGGATCGGTGTGGTGGGCATCAAAGAAATCCAGGGCGATTTCTACAATGTAATGGGATTGCCCGTAAGCCGCGTTGTACAACAGCTATCCTTGCTGTAAGAATTTTCCTTCTGCTGCATGTGGTAAATCACATTGTCATGTTCCTCTCAAACAGGAGTTTTGACAAAACCCGGATATGGACGAACGGCTGCTGCAATTTATCTGGCAACAACAATACTTCAACAACATTGGTCTGTCTACCACTTCGGGTGAATGGTTGACGATAATATCACCTGGCCGGCTGAACACTGATCAGGGGCCTGATTTCCTGGAAAGCCGGATCCGTTTGGGTGGACTGGAATGGCGGGGAACGATTGAACTGCATGTCCGCACATCCGACTGGCTGCGTCATCGCCACGAGCAGGATCCGCATTATGGAAATGTGATACTGCATGTGGTGTGGGAACATGATCATGCATCGGATCAGCGGGCGATACCTGTATTGGAATTGAAGGGACGTGTGCCGACAATATTATTGGAACAGTACCGTGCGATGATGTGGCAACCGGCACAGATACCTTGTGAAACACAACTGACACGCCTGCCTTCCCTGCACTGGCATGCCTGGAAGGACCGCCTGCTGACGGAAAGAATGATGAGCAGAAGCCGGCACATTATTGAATGGCTGCAGCAAACCGGCGGACACTGGGAGGAAGTGTGCTGGTGGTTGCTGGCGAGAAATTTTGGGGTGCGTCTCAACAGTGACGTATTCGAACAGATAGCCAGGAGTATTCCTTTGCGGATCATTGCGCGGCACAAACAGCAGTTGGTACAACTGGAAGCCTTGTTATTCGGACAGGCGGGTTTACTGCATACCCGCTTTCAGGAAGATTATCCGAGGATGCTGTTCCGGGAATACCGATACCTGCAGCATAAATGGGCGTTGAAACCGGTACAACAACCGTTGAGTTTTTTGCGGATGCGACCTGTTCATTTTCCAACCGTGCGGCTTGCTCAACTGGCGGTGCTGTTGCATCAGTCGAGTGGGTTATTCGGACGTTTGCTCGAAGTGAAAGACGTAAAAGAAGTGAGAAGCTGGTTTAATGTAACGGCCAATGATTACTGGCATTATCATTTCCGGCTCGACGAACCGGCTACTTACCAGGTCAAACATCTTGGCGAGATGATGCAGGAGAATATCGTCATCAACACGGTGGCGCCGCTGTTATTTGCCTACGGCGAATATCACCGGCAGCCGGTTTACCAGGAGCGGGCGGTCCGCTGGCTGGAAGCGTCGGCACCGGAGAATAACCGGCACAGCAAGCTATTTGCGCGCCTGGGCAGAAAACCGCTGCATGCAGGCGACTCGCAGGCAATGATAGAATTGAAGGAACAATACTGCGATCAGCGTCGTTGCCTGGACTGTGCCGTTGGGAATTATCTATTAAAACAACCTATTGACGCTGATAATAAGCCGAAGTAGGATTGCCGAAAGGGGAATTATATTCGAGGATCATCTCCATCCCGTTGAGGGTAACGAGGTATTCGCCCCGGTCATCGCTCAGTTTGAGGTTGAGTTTTCCCGGACCTACATTCTGATAGGTCTGCTCACCCCTTACTGTGTAAGTGCCCGAACGTAACACCGCGCTGTCGAGCAAAAAGGCAAAACCGCCTTCTTTGGAAAAACGTAGATAGTAGTTGTCGCCAGGAGTGGGATACACCGTCTGTGTATTATGAATAAGGGTCTTTTCCCATTTCCAGGTACCGGCCAGCGCATCTGTGTTTTTGAAGGATTCTTCGTCCTTGGTACAACCGACCAAAAACGCGCAGAAAATGCCTAATGCCGTCATTCGGGACGATAACTTCATGAGGTGTAACATGGGAGTATTGACAGCTTGATGAGTATGATCGTTGCATCAGGCCCATGCGCCCCAATCGGTCAGGATCTCGATATCGGGATGCAGGCTTTTGATTACCGGGCAGGTATCGCCCGTATTGCGGAGTATCGTTTTCGTCTTATCATCGATATCCCGGAGCGAATCAGGAACATGTACGGTCAGGTGAATGCCGCCGACACGGCGAGGGTCTGCCTTCATGATTTTGAGGACATCGACTTTCAGGTCGTTCAGATCAAAGCCCATCGTCCGCGCTTTAATGCCCATAACGGTGAGCATGCAGGTGGCCAGGCTTGTTGCCAGCAGGTCGGTAGGTGAGAAGCGTTCGCCGCGTCCGTTGTTGTCAACAGGGGCATCCGTTTCGATAGAAGAATTGCTTTGAAGATGCGTACAGGTAGTACGGAGATCGCCATTATAAATTACAGAAGAGGTCATTCCAATTTTTGCCCTAAATTTACGTTATAAGTGGTAAGTAATAAGTTTTAAGTAATAAGTAGTAAGTGATAAGTTTTAAGTAATAAGTCAATAAGTGATAAGTTACAGGTATAAGGTTTAAGAGTTGGGGATAGGTAATAAATCTATTCACGATTGACGATTCACCATTGACCATTCACCATTGACCATTCACGCTTTTGAATTTTGAATTAATATGAAGAAACTAAGTCTCCTGACGATTGTATTATTGGTAGCCCTGGGCGCTTCAGCTCAGGAAGGCATGTCCAAGAAAGAGCGGAAAGAAGAACGGCGTAAAAAATCCGAAGAAGCCATGCGGCTGGCAGAAGAAGGCACCCTGGTGTTTCAACGCCAGAACGCTTTTGGTATTCAGCTACGCACAAACGGTTATGGAGCGTTCTACGAACATGCACGCATGAGATCGCCCCGCAAATCCAATATTTACCGCATCGATATCCAGGAAAGCAAACACGTCAAGGAGCAGAAATTGATGAACCCGGGTATCTTTGGCAACGCTTTCATTTACGGAAAGATCAATTATTTCTACCCCGTTACACTAGGATTTGGTCAGCAATATGTGCTGGGACAAAAAGGAAACAAGAACGGTGTGGCGGTTTCGGCAATTTACAACGCCGGCCTGGCACTCGGATTACTTCGTCCTTATTATTTGATCATCAACGATAACGGCCAGGAACGTACAATTAAATATGAAGACGATTCCGACAAATTTCTGAATGGCGCCATCGAGCAGAGCGCCGGCTTGGGCAAAGGCTGGGGTGAGATCAAACTCAAGCCCGGTGGTTTTGCCAAAATAGGTCTCCGCTTTGATTATGGGCGGTACAATCAGACGGTTTCGGCTATCGAGATCGGTATGAGCGTGGAAGCATACGGCTCTAAAGTGCCCATCATGGCGAACAACAAAGAAGAACAAATTTTCTTCCAGGGACATATTGCACTGATGTTCGGCCGTCGCAGATAGGCGGTGGTTTCCAATGGCAACGAACAAATACACGGTCTGATTTGTATATTTGTACGATGATTGAGCTTCCTATTACCTCCTCTATAAATCCTGCCGCACCTGCCCGTGTTAAAAAGCCGGACTGGTTGCGGGTTAAGCTGCCTATAGGCGAAAATTACAAGCATGTCCGTGGTCTGGTAGACACGCACAAGCTGCACACCATTTGCGAAAGCGGTAATTGCCCGAATATGGGCGAATGCTGGGGTGCCGGCACGGCTACTTTTATGATCCTGGGTAATGTTTGTACACGTAGTTGCGGTTTTTGCGCTGTTGCCACCGGCCGGCCGGAGCCTGTTGACTGGGATGAGCCGCAACGGGTAGCAGAAGCCATCCACCTCATGAAGGTGAAACACGCGGTAATTACTTCTGTTGACCGCGACGAGCTCAAAGACGGTGGTGCCGAGATCTGGCACAATACCATCCGCGCCGTTAAAACACTCAACCCCGATACAACCCTTGAAACCCTGATCGGTGACTTCAAAGGCAATAAACCCGATATTCAACGTGTGATCGAAGCGGCACCCGAAGTGGTCAGCCACAACATCGAAACCGTTGAACGTCTCACCCGAAAAGTACGGATCCAGGCCAAATACTGGAGAAGCATGGAGGTGATCCGTACACTGAAAGAAGGCGGCATGCGCACCAAAAGCGGTATCATGCTCGGCCTCGGCGAAACAAAAGAAGAAGTATTGCAGACTCTCCGCGACCTTCGCGACAACGGTTGCGACGTGGTAACAATCGGGCAGTACCTGCAACCGACACAAAAACACCTGCCCGTTCAACGTTTTGTTCACCCCGATGAGTTTGCGGAATACCGCGAAGCCGGCTATGAGATGGGATTGGATTATGTGGAAAGCGGCCCGCTGGTGCGTTCATCCTATCACAGCGAACGTCATGTGTTCGCCGGATTGGGACGCCTCGAATGGGAAAAAAGCCGTTCTGCTCAATAAAAAGTATCTCTTCTTTTATGGTAAAAAAAATGGTTGCCGCCCTTTGTCTGCTGGCCGGTCAGCAATTGTCTGCCCAGGTAAAATGGGTAAACATGGACACTGCATTTGCCGGCCTGCCCGCTTCCGTACATGTCTACCGCACCCAGGATCCGCTCGACGGAAAACCTAATATCGCCTGGTATGTGGAAGCCGATCTCAAAGACCGCTCACTTATTTTTTCTGCCGATACTACGCTGAACCGCCGGCAAACCCCTTCACAATTTTATGAACGTAACCATCAGCCTTTGCTGGTTGTCAACTGTACGTTCTTTTCATTTGCCACCAACCGCAACCTGAATACAGTGATCCGTAATGGCGAACTGGTAGGGTACAATATTCATTCGCTGCCGGGGAAAGGAAAGGATACGCTTACTTACCGTCATCCGCTGGGCAGCGCCATCGGGATTTCCAGGAAACGCAAAGCGGATGTGGCCTGGTTGTACACCGACTCATCAAAACGATTCGCATATGCGCGGCAGGAGACTCTGTCTGCCTGGAGAGATTCGGTGGAGACGCCCGGTTTCAAAACCTTTACCGCAAAGAGTAAAAACGGAAGCGGATTCCGTAAATGGAAAATGCAGACGGCAGTAGGTGGCGGCCCGGTATTACTTCAGAATGGCGAAATAAAGGTAACCAATGAAGAAGAGGTGAAGTTTACCGGAAAAGGATTGACCGACAAACACCCACGTACAGCCATGGGCTATACCGCATCAGGCAAATTAATCGTCATGGTGATCGAAGGACGAAATCCGGGTGTTGCGGAAGGTGCATCGTTGCAACAGGAAGCCCGTTTGTTCAAGGAACTTGGTTGTGCCGAAGCGCTAAACCTGGACGGAGGGGGCAGCAGTTGCATGCTTGTCAATGGAAAAGAGACTATTAAGCCTTCGGATAAACAGCAGCGCCCGGTGCCGGCCGTATTTATTATTTCCCGTAAATAACCTCCTGATAGCTTAAAACGCAGGACTGGCACACTTTTTATGGCCTTTTAGGAAAATATTCCATATGAAAAGGCCTGCATTATTTATCCTATTGATGGTTTTTGCAATGGTATCATCGGTGCTGGTAACCAGCGTCATTTCAAAAGTATTGTACCTCGCCGCCGACAAAGAATTACCCCGTTCCAATGAAACGGTCTGGGAAAAGACCGCGCCTTCTCAACCCGTGATGCACGGCATGACCGTACAACGTTAAACAGCCAAGTTAAAATTCAAAAGTAAAAAGTCAAAAATCAAAAATGAGCACTACCAGGCTTAAATGTCTTTTGAATTTTTAATTTTGACTTTTGAATTATTATTTCGCTTCCCACACCAACGCGCTTGCTCCAAGAATGGCGGCATCCGCTTCTTTCAATTCACTGAATACCAATTTCACCTTGTTCTGGAAAATAGGCAACAGGTTTTTTTCCATGTGCTCGCGTGTGGGCTTCATGATGTAATCTCCGGCATTGATTACGCCACCAAATAAGATGATCGCTTCGGGAGAAGAGAACATGATGAAATTCGCGAGCGCTTCGCCAAGCAACTGACCTGTAAAACGGAAGGTTTCCCTCGCCGCTTCATCTCCTTTATCAGCGCACTCGAATACCACTTTTGAATTTATTTCTTCGGACTTGTAATTATTGAGCGTAGAATCCGGATAATGTTCACGCAGTTCCCTGGCCGTTATCGCAATGCCGGTGGCAGAGCAATAAGCTTCCAGCGATCCGTTGATCTCTGTAGACCAATGCGGACGCCCCCCGGGACGGATAACGGTATGCCCGAGCTCGCCGGCAAAACCATCATGACCGTAGATCAGTTGCCCGTTTGCCACAATACCACTGCCAACGCCTGTACCCAGGGTGATCATGATAAAGTCTTTCATGCCACGTGCCGCGCCGTACATCATTTCCCCAACCGCTGCGGCATTGGCATCATTGGTTAATGTGCAGGGCAGGTTGAAACGGTCACCGATGAGTTTTGCCAGTGGCACAACACCTCTCCACGGAAGGTTGGGAGCGTAGTCGATCGTACCTGTATAATAGTTGCCATTCGGAGCGCCCACACCAATGCCGCGCACCGGCTTATTGCCGGCTTTCACAATTTCGGGTTGCAGGGCGTTGAATAAATCTTCGATATAGTCTTCAATATCGGGTGTTTTATCCGTTGGAATGTCACCTTGCGTGAGTATCTGACCACGGTGATTCACCAATCCGAATTTGGTATTGGTACCACCGATATCAATGCCGATCGCCAGCTCGTTAGATAGATCTACTAAGGACATAATACAAAGTCAAAATTTAAAAGTCAAAATTCAAAAAAAATGCAGAAGGGTGAAACAGCCGTAGTAAGTATTAAGTAATATGTAGTAAGTACTGATATGCTTCCAGGAACTAAAAACGACCCATTCACGATTGACGATTCACCATTCACCATCAATGCCCTCCACCACTTGTTTCCGCATCATAATCAATTCCCTGCTTACGCAGAATTCCTTTTACCACAAATGCAAAAATAGCCAGGTAAACAAAACAGAGCGCTGCAACGATATATGACTGGTGGATACCGATCACGTCGGCCAGCTTTCCCTGGATCGGAGGAATAACACCTCCACCCAGGATCATCATGATCAGGAAGGCCGAACCCTGCGTGGTATACTTGCCAAGGCCTGCTACCGAAAGTGCAAAGATTGAGGGCCACATGATAGAACAGACCAGACCGCCGGCCAGAAACGCATAGATCGCGATTTTGCCGGTAGTCATGATACCGATCAGCATGGCTGCAATACCAAGTACACTGAACAGCAACAGCGTGCGTGCAGGCTTTTCTTTACTGAGGTAAAAGGCCACGATCTGGATCACCACACATACCACATAGTAATACAGGGGCGACATATCATAACCAAATAACGAGTTTACGCCAATGATGATGCCGAAAGCCAGCAGCGGCACGACAAACATCAATACCGTCCTTACGCCTTTGCTGAAGTCGAAGGCGGAGATGGCACCTGTCCATCGTCCGATCATCATACTTCCCCAGTACATCGCGATATAGGGAGTGGCTTCGGAGGAAGACAATCCGCCGAATTCTTTTTGTCTTACCAGTTCACCAAGGTTGCTGCCGATGGCTACTTCCACACCAACATATACAAAGATGCCGAGCATACCGAGTACGAGTTGCGGATACTGCATCGCGCCCCAGCCATCCGGTTTGCTGCGCGCCATTTTATTGGAAACCAATAAAGCTACCACCACCACGCCAAGGGCGCCGAGCAGCCAGTACATTCGTTTTTTCTCCAGCGGATGCTTCAGCGCAGCGATCTCTGCTTTCTGTGCCACATGTGCCGTTTTAGCCGTTTTTACATCCTGGATCGTTTGTGCTGCAGCAGGAAGGGCCGTTTGCAGCGAATCGAGACTCGCCGCAGCAACCAGTGGCTCCTTGGCGGACAACTCTTTTACATAGGCTGCCGGTACGCCGGCTTGTTTGAGCAGGCTGTCGTTAAGTTTGTTGTCATCAGCAATCCGCTTTTCCATCTTGTCGATTTTCACGGCTTCTTCGCTTTTATAGCTGGTGAAGACGGGCACAAACATCATGATCAGGAAACCGGTAAGGATTAATAAGGAGTTGAGTGCTTTATTGGCTTTCTCTGTTTTTTCTTCGTTGATGCCTGCGGGTACTTTTTTGGAGAAAAAGAACAGCGCGGCCGCACCGAGGAACAAAGCGCCCACACACACATACAACAGGATCACTTTCTCCAATCCGAGCGAGGCAATTTTTTCATCGGTGATGGGAGCAGTAGTGCCGAACAGGGCAATGGCTACGACCAATGGTCCGATGGTGGTGCCGAAGGAATTCACCGCTCCGCCCAGCGTTACACGGCTGGTGCCGGTAGACGGATCGCCGAGTGCAATGGCAAAGGGTTGGGATGCCGTTTGCTGAAGCGAAAATCCGAGCGCTACAATGAACAATCCCACGAGCATGCCCGCATATACGTTGGCATTAACGGCAATGATCATGGCTACAGCACCAAGCGCAGAGAAGAGCAGACCATAAACAATACTTTTCTTGTAACCCCATTTTCCTACAAGGTCCTTCCCTCCATATGCGCCATAGGCAAATAAGATAAGGGCCCCGACATAATAGGCGAGATAAAATGCAAAGTCGATCAGCTGACTCTGAAACTGATCCAGGTTGAAGTAGTGTTTACAGAAAGGAATGAACACGCTGTTGCCTGCGGCAATGAACCCCCAGAAGAAAAATACGGTCACGAGGGTGCCTAGCGCTCCATAATTGGTGGGCTGCTTAGATTGATCTGCCATTACAATCGTTTATTTTAATTAAGTCCTGAAAATAAACAGAATTCAGTTATCCAAAAATTTTAATTATCCCGTTATCATTGGAAAAAACAACTTAATTTGACAACAATTGTTAGTGTATAAACCGTTTGAATGGAGATTATTCATATAGCTGCAGAATGTTATCCGGTTGCTAAAGCCGGAGGTTTAGGTGATGTGGCAGGCGCACTGCCCAAGTACCAGAACGAGCTCGGTCACGTTGCCAAAGTGGTGATGCCGATGTATCGTACAAAATTTCTTTACGATAATCAATGGGAGCTTGTGCACGAGGGTGGACAAGCGCTCGGTTCGCATTGGTTTCATTATAGTGTGATTAAAGAAAAGACCAACAAGCTTGGCTTCGACCTCTACCTCGTCGATATCAACGGTCTGCTGGATCGCGAAAAGATCTACGGTTATGATGACGATAACGAACGGTTCGTGGCTTTTCAGATTGCCGTATGCGACTGGCTCAGCCGCTGGCAGCATAAACCGGATGTTATCCATTGCCATGATCATCACACCGGATTGATTCCGTTCATGTGCAAGTATACTTATGCTTTCCGTTATCAACTGGCCAACGTTCCCACCGTATTTACTGTACACAACGGCGAATACCAGGGATGGATGGGCTGGGATAAATATTACCTGATACCGGCGTATGATAGCTGGAACTGGGGCATGCTCGATTGGGACAATACCATCAATCCGCTGGCATCTGCGGTGAAGTGCGCGTGGAAAGTAACCACGGTAAGCCCGAGCTACATGCACGAGTTACGCGAAAGCGCCGCCGGATTGCAAAATCTTTTCGAATACGAAAAAGGTAAAAGCTACGGCATCCTCAATGGCATTGATACGCAGGTATGGGATCCGCAAACGGATAATTTCATCGCCAAAAATTATAACACGGAACTGGTAGCAAAAGGAAAACAAAAGAATAAGGCCGAACTGTGCGGACAATTTGGTCTCGATCCCGACAAACCGCTGATCACGTTTATCGGCCGGTTGGTGGGAGAGAAGGCAGCCGATCTGTTGCCCGATGCCATCAGTCAATCCATCTACCAGCATCATGGCAAAGCCAATTTCCTGGTGCTGGGCTCCGGCGATCAGCAGCTCGAAGGACAACTCGATCACATGAAGAGCCAGTTTCATGGGTATTTTAATTCCTATATTGGGTATAATGAATCGCTTAGTCACCTGATGTACGCAGGCTCCGACTTCCTGTTGATGCCGAGCCGCGTGGAGCCCTGTGGACTCAACCAGATGTATGCATTACGCTACGGTACTGTGCCCATGGTACGAAGCGTTGGAGGATTGAAAGATACCATCCGCGATTTTGGCGACTGGCAGGGATTCGGCATTCGATTTGACCAGGCTACCGTTGGCGATATCACTTACTCAGTGGGAAGAGCAATAGATCTTTATGCAAACAAACCCGATCTGTACCAGTGGATGCGCGGACATATGATGAACATCGATCACTCCTGGGACGCATCGGCACAACAGTACATCGATCTTTATGCGTCTCTTAAGACTGAAGCCTAGAACCGGTTCGGTCAAAAAAGAAACCGCCGGATGGTGATATCCGTTTTCTTACTTATCTTTTGAGCAAATAACCAAATAACTATAATACAACAGTTCTTATGTCTATTTCTAAAGAAATACTGACGGTGATCCTGGGAGGAGGCGCTGGTTCCCGTTTATACCCGCTAACGGCCAGCAGATCGAAACCGGCGGTGCCCATTGCCGGCAAATACAGATTAGTGGACATTCCCATTTCCAATTGTATCAATTCCGGTATCAACCGGATGTTTGTGCTGACGCAGTTTAACTCTGCTTCGCTCAATCGCCACATCAAAAATACTTATCACTTCAGCGCGTTCAGTGCTGCTTTTGTGGATATACTGGCGGCGGAACAAACACCCGATAATCCCACGTGGTACCAGGGTACGGCCGATGCCGTGCGTCAGAGTCTGCGGCACATCAGCCCGTTTGCCAGTGATTATGTGCTGATCCTGTCAGGTGACCAATTGTACCAGATGGACTTCCATGATATGCTGGAAAACCACAAACGAAGCGGTGCAGATATTTCTATTGCCACCATTCCCGTTGGCGACCGGGAAGCACCGGAGTTCGGTATTCTTAAAAGCGATCAGGAAGGATTCATCACCTCCTTTATCGAAAAACCGGCCAAAGAATTACTGCCCGACTGGGTGAGCGATACCGGCGATGCGATGAGAGCGAAAGGCCGTAATTATCTTGCTTCGATGGGCATTTACATCTTCAACCGCAAACTGTTGTTTGATCTGCTGCAGGATGATTTTGCCAACGCAACGGATTTCGGCAAAGAGATTATTCCCGATTCCATCGAAAGCCGGAGAGTAGTGAGCTATCAATATGAAGGATACTGGACCGACATCGGGAATATCTATTCCTTCTTTGAAGCGAACCTGAACCTGACCGATGAGCTGCCCGACTTCAACCTTTTCGACAATACCAATACCATCTATACACGTGCGCGCATGCTGCCACCGGCCAAAATCAGCGGCACCACCCTGGAGCGCACCGTAATCGCGGAAGGCTCCATTATCAATGCCTCTCGTATCGAGAACAGCGTAATAGGTATCCGCTCGCGGATCGGCCATGGCTCCACCATTGTAAGCAGTTACCTGATGGGATGTGATTACTATGAAACGCTGGAAGACATACAGAGCGACAAATTCAGTGGCCTGCCGGCATTAGGTGTGGGTAACCGTTGTTATATTAAAAACACCATCATCGACAAAAACTGCCGAATTGGTGACGATGTACGGATCAATGGCGGTGCACATTTGGAAAATGGTGATCATACGCTCTACACGATCAAAGATGGTGTGATCGTTATCAAAAAAGGAGCAGTGCTGCCAAACGGATTCGTGATATAAGAAAACGATAAGAAAGAAATAAAGATCCCCGCACCAGTGCGGGGATCGCTGTTAAAAGGCATTTTTCCGGGGAATGTGTACTTTTTACATATTATCATTATCTTGCTGCAACGAAAGACAGTGAAGGTAAAAGGCGTAACGCGTAAGGTGTAGCAATATGCCGCGCACATACCTTTTTGAATTTTGCCTTTTGAATTTTGAATTAAAACTAACGATTGCTATGGCCACAGCTTCCTTTATCCGGGATCAGGATGACCTTGTTCCCAAACCCCGTCTGAGTTTCTGGCAGATCTTCAACATGAGTTTTGGTTTCCTGGGTATCCAGTTTGGCTTTGCCCTGCAAAACTCCAACGCAAGTGGTATTCTTCGTAATTACGGCGCAGACGTAGAACATCTTTCCTGGTTCTGGCTGGCGGCTCCGGTGATCGGTATGATCGTGCAGCCGATCGTTGGTCATTACAGTGACCGTACCTGGACGCGTCTCGGCCGCAGACGTCCGTATTTCCTCGCCGGAGCTATTCTTTCTGCCAGTGCATTAACCTTGATGCCTAACGCCAATATTCTTGGTGACCTCGCTCCGCTGATGATCATCGGTGCCGGTTTCCTGATGGTAATGGATGCCTGCTTTAATCTTGCGATGGAACCATTCCGCGCATTGGTGGCAGATAACCTGCCCGATCAGCAACGTACGCTTGGTTTTTCCATACAAACATTTTTAATAGGCATCGGTGCGGTGATCGGCTCCTGGTTGCCTGCAGTACTCGCTTATTTTAATGTGTCTTCCACTGCAGCCGATGGTGTGGTGACCGACAACGTGAAATTTGCCTTCTATATAGGTGCTGCTATTTTTATCATCAGTATTATCTGGACCGTTTTAAAAACAAAAGAATATACCCCTGCAGAGTATGAAAAATATCATGGTAAACCTGAGAACGCGCATGCTGGTCTTGGAACCATTTTTAAAGACTTTGCCAAAATGCCAAAGACCATGCGGCAGTTGGGGCTTGTACAGTTCTTCAGTTGGTTTGCCTTATTCGGTATGTGGGTGTTTACCACGGATGCCATTGCTACCCATGTGATGTCATTGCCCATTGAAGACAGAAGTTCGGATGCTTATCGCAGCGCGCAAAACTGGACCGGTATTATTTTCGGTGTTTATAATCTGGTATCGGCTATTTACGCGCTTTGTCTGCCTGCAATCGCCAGAAAAATAGGACGCAAACGTACGCACGCGTTGTCGCTGGTAATAGGTGGAATTGGTCTGATCTCTTTTTTCTTCGCGCCTTCCAAAGAGTTTCTCATTTTTTCCATGGCTTGTGTGGGTATCGCCTGGGCAAGTATCCTGGCTATGCCTTATGTGATTCTTTCCGGATCCATTCCTGCCGGTAAAATGGGTATCTACATGGGCATTTTCAATTTCTTTATCACCATTCCTCAGATACTCAACGGTGTGGTAAGCGGGCCTATGGTGAAACATGTTTATAACAACCAGCCGGTCTATGCCCTGATCATGTCAGGTGTATTCATGTTACTGGCCGCGCTGAGCGCTCTTTTTGTATACGATCCGGCAGCGGTTAAGATCAACGAAAAAAAATAATCCGATGAAACTGTTTGCATTTTTGACAACGCTTGTATTGTTTGTTTGTGTGGCGCAGGCGCAACGCGTTTATCCTTCGCATTGGTACACCGGCATGAAAGACCGGCGGCTGCAATTGCTGATCCATGATAGTACGGAGATAGGAAAAAATGTGCAGTTCCGCTCTTCCAGCAAAGATGTACGCGTGGTGAAAGTAAACACAGTTTCCAATCCGCGTTATTTGTTCGTTGACCTCGAGTTGGCCGCCACGGCGCGTCCGCAGGAGCTGGTGTTTACTTACGGTGCTGCAGGTAAAGCGCAACGCAAGCTTACTTATCAATTGAAAGCAAGGCATAGCGGCAATGGCAGGGAACGGGTGAAAGGCGTACACGCAGAAGATTTTGTGTACCTGATGTTGCCCGACCGTTTCGCCAACGGCGACCCAACCAATGATATTATCCCCGGTTATCGTTCCAATACAGCAGATCGCGCCAACCGATACGATCGTCATGGCGGCGACTTTAAAGGCATACAGAACAATTTTGATTACCTGCAAAACCTCGGCATCACTACGATCTGGATGACGCCTGTGATTGAGAATGATGTGACCATGATGCATGAATTCGGCAACAATGTGGCAGGCTATCATGGTTATTGGTTTACGGATCATTACCAGATCGACAAACGATTTGGCGGCAACGATGGCTACCGCGAATTCTGTGATGCTGCGCATCGCCGTGGTCTCAAAGTAATACAGGATGCTGTATACAACCATGTAAGCAAAGAACACTGGTTTGTGCTGGATCCGCCGACTGACGACTGGATTAACAACTGGCCATCCTTCCAGGGGCCGAGCCACCGCGAAGAAGTATTATTTGATCCCTATGCATCTGCCTACGACCGCAAGGTGATGCTCGATGGATGGTTCGTGGATCATTTGCCCGATCTCAATCAACGCAATCCTTTCCTGGCCACCTACCTGATCCAGCATGCCATCTGGACAACCGAGAACTTCGGGATCGACGGATGGCGCGTGGACACGTATAAATATTGTGATGAAGCCTTTCTGAATAAAGTGAATGAAGCATTGTACAGGGAATTTCCGGCTATCACTATCCTGGGAGAAGCCTGGGTGAACTCTGTAGTCGGCAACGCCTATTTTACCCGGAACAATATTCAAACGCCTTTCCGCCACAATGCCGATGGAGTGATAGATTTTCAAACCTGCTTTGCCATGCTCGCCGGCATGAACAAAGCCGATGGCTGGATGGATGGTGTTAACAAGATTTATTCGACACTGGCGCAGGATGTGGTGTACAAAGATCCGATGCACAATTGCATCTTCCTGGATAATCATGACATGGACCGTGTGTTTTCCGTAGCAGGAGAAGATCCTGAAAGATTGAAAATGGCGTTGAACTGGTTGCTCACGCTTCGCGGTATTCCGCAATTGTATTACGGAACGGAAGTATTGATGAAAAATTTCAAAAATCCGAATGATGCGATGGTGCGGATGGATTTTCCCGGAGGCTGGGCAGGAGATTCGGTTAACAAATTTTCGCGCGCGGGACGCAGCTCATTGGAAGACAGTATCTACACCTATATCAGTAAACTCGCACAGTTCCGTAAAAAATCGCCTGCATTGACCCGCGGTAAAATGATGCAATTCATTCCGCGTAACAACTTCTATGTGTATTTCCGTTACACACCTGAACAGACAGTGATGGTGATGGCCAATACAGGCAACAAGCCCGGCGAAATGCGCTGGAAGGAGTGGGCCGAACGGACAAAAGGATTTACCAAAGCCCGCGATGTGATTTCAGGAAAAGTGGTGGCTATTGAAAACATCCGGGTGAAGGAGGGCGAAAGTTTTGTATTTGAGTTAATGAAGTGAAAAGGAATGGACTGATTATTATAAAACGACAGCACAGCAAGTTATCAGGGGCTTTATAATAAAAAATACTGTTCAGGATATCTGTTTTATATTTGGTTTGTCTTAATCCTTTAAACCAACCAATATGAAATGTTCCTTTACGCTTATTGCAGCGTTCTGCTGCAGTTTCTTTTCTACTCCCGTACAAGCACAATTATTACCCGGCGACATTCTTTTTACCGGTTATAATTCAGTCGATAATACGGTCAATGGTCCTACTTCAAACGACGATTTTTGTTTTATTGCTTTACGTACCATTCCAGTTGGTACGAAGATCATGTTCACTGATTTTGGATGGGCCAGTGATGTGGGCCGGTTTCAATCGATCAACCCCTGCGGGGCAAGTACAGGGGCTTATTCCGACGGTGCGATTGAATGGACCGCTACAGCCGAGGTCAAATATGGTACACAGGTACGGATTCGCTGCCGGGTCGATTTACAGGCCACAACAGGCACTGTATTGGGTGTCATTAATGGCGTAAGTGTGCCTACCGATTATATCAGTTTTGTAACAGGGGGCGATCAGATCTTCGCCTTCCAGGGGGCGATAACAGCACCTACTTCCATCATTGCAGGCCTCAGCATGAATGGCCCATGGGATGCCACACTCGGCAACTGTGAATTCAATGCCAGCAAATCCGCAGTGCCACCCGCCATTGCCAGCTTCGCTTTTGCCATCGTACCGGAAATTAACAATGCACGTTTGAAAGCCGGCATCAATATTACCGGTAATGCTACCACCGACCGTGCCACTATTAATAACCTGGCCAACTGGGAATTTGACGACGCAAACGCATTGGCGATTCCTTCCACCTTGACATTGCTTCCTGCCAACTTTTTATCCTTTAGTGGTGAACCGGGAAATGGTAACGTTAAGCTGCAATGGAAAGTAGGTGCCGAACAAAACGTAAAAGATTACCGCGTTGAGCGGTCAACCAACGGTAGCGAGTGGCAGGAGATAGGCACAGTGCCCGCAACCGGCAGCAGCGTATACACCTGGTCGGGAGCGGCGGCCAGCGGCCGTTTTAATTATCGCATCGTAGCGGTTGATCTCGATACAAGAGTTCGCTATAGCCAGGTAATAACGCTTGATCCTTCACAAAAGAAATGGCAATTAAAAGTGACGCCCAATCCGGCTACCGATTTTGCCGATATAAGTGTTACCTCAGTGGGGCAGGAAAAAATAACATTGCAGTTAATCGATATGTATGGTAAAGTCTGCTGGCAGCAACAATCGGTTTCCAATACAGGCGTGCAGGTGATCCGTTTACAAGAGTTGAGCAGCATGGCAAAAGGAGTGTACGTACTGCAATTGCAGTCTTCGGAAACGGGTTATAAACAACAGGTAAAATTGGTGAAGCAGTAGTAAGTCATAAGTTTTAAGCAGGCTGATCCATTTGGATCAGCCTTTTTTTGACAAACTGGTTGTGGAAAAAGCCATGCCGGGGATGGCTTATATTGAATTAGCTTGCAGTAACAATCATCAAACAGCCAATACGGTTAACCATGTATGTTTTTGAGACCCGACTGGAAATGATAGGAATCAATCCCTTTGTTTTTATACCGGTTGATATTTTGGACAGCCTGTTCCGGGATGCCCAAAAAGACAAGGGGAAAATTCCCGTCAGCGGAACCGTCAATGGGAAAAGCTATGTGCAGACCCTTATAAGATATAGCGGAGAGTGGCGGCTTTATATCAACAACCTGATGCTGCCGGACGCGAAGAAAAAGATCGGAGAACGGGTAAAAGTGAAGATCCGTTTCGACAGTACAGACAGAACAATCCAGCCACATCCTCAATTGGTGCAGGCATTGAATAAAAACAAGGAAGCCAAAAAAGTTTTTGAAACGATTCCGCCTTCCCTGCAGAAAGAGATTGTCCGGTACATCTCTTTTTTAAAAACGGAAGCGTCGGTAACGGAAAACGTAAATAAGGCAATAGGATTTTTGTTGGGTAAAAACAGGTTCATCGGCCGCGACGGCTGGCAGCGAAAGTCATGATTTTTAAAAAGCACATACCGCCGGCTCCTCTTTCCCAGTACATAGAACACATCATCTATGCAAAGGGAAGCCAGCCCCTGCCTTACCTGATGGAACTGCCGGACGGCCGGCTTAACCTCGTCATTGAACTCGAAAACACCGTGAATACGCTGTATGCCGAAGCCGGTCTCATGGGAAAACACACCATGAAAAAGGCCTGGTTATCCGGTGCTAATGCCAAAGCCATTACCTATCAGAACAATACCAATTCAGTCATTATCAGCATTCGTTTTGCCATCGGAGGGTTCTTTGCCCTTACCAGGATTCCCATGTCTGAAATAATCCATCCTGGTTTGGAGATCGAGCTGTTGCTGGGTAATTCATTCAACCGGTGTTACCAGCAATTGTTGGACGAGGAAAATATTGACCGGAAATTCCAGGTACTGTTGGATTATTTCGGCGGTTATATTTCAGATAATACTTTCGAAAGCTCGGTTGTGAAATTTATAGATAAAAATATCGACCAGCCGATCGACTGGTTGGTTGACAAATCCGGATACTCGCAGAAGCATCTCATCAGTATGCTGAAGAAGCAAACCGGTTTTTCACCCAAATACCTGCAACGCCTGCACAGGTTTCAACGGGTAATCAATGCCGTGCAGCAATCGGAGGGCCGGTTGAATTGGACCTCGATCGTTTATGACCTCGATTATTTCGACCAGGCGCATTTCATTAAAGAATTCGTTCACTTTACCGGCATTACGCCGGCTGAATATTTCAGGATGAACAATGCCTCCGGTCATAACAGGATCCTTACTGATATTAAGGTTTTTTAGCAGGTAAATTTTTTACAATCCCACGGATCTGTGGCGCAGTAGTTTTGTCATGAATCAAAAAATAAACAACCATGGCAACAGTTAATCCGTTTCAAATCAATGTATCGCAGTCTGTTCTTGATGATCTCTCCAGTCGTATTCGTCATACGCGGTGGCCCGAAACCGGTGAGGACGCCGGCTGGGCTTATGGCACCGATCCCCGCTATCTGAAAGAGCTCCTGACCTACTGGGACGAAAACTACGATTGGCGCAAACAGGAGGAAGAACTGAATAAATATCCCCAGTTTACCACAGCGATAGATGGTATCGCTATTCATTTTGTGCAGGCAAAAGGAAAAAATAAAAACAGCAGGCCGTTGTTGCTTATTCATGGATGGCCTGACTCATTCTACCGGTTTCATAAGATCATCTCTATGCTTAACGAAGGCGAGCATTCTTTTGACCTGGTTATTCCCTCTATTCCGGGCTTCGGCTTTTCCGGGCATCGTGCCGTGAACAGCGATGTTACGGCGGGGATTTTTCACCGCCTGATGACAGATACACTTGGCTACGAGCAGTATTTTATTGCGGGTGGAGATATGGGAAGCGTCATTGCCAAATCGATGGCCAACCAGTTTCCCGGCGAGGTTAAAGCGATTCATATTACCGATGTCGGGTATCCGACAGGGCAGGAGGACTGGAGTGTGATGACACCGGCCGAGCAGGAATTTGGTCAGATGATCCAGCATTGGTTTTTTACCGAAGGCGCTTTTAATATGATCCAGGCAACAAAGCCTCAATCGCTGAGCTACGGCCTCAATGATTCTCCTGCAGGCCTTGCCGGCTGGATCATCGAGAAATTCAATTCATGGAGCGACAATAATGGCAACATAGAAAACAGCTTTAGCAAAGACGAATTGCTGACGAATATCATGATCTATTGGGTGAGCCAGACAATCGACAGTTCCGTAAAAACCTATGCGGAAAATGCCCGGGCTGCTTATACAGGAGGATTGAAGTCCTCGCAGAAAGTGACGGTACCGACAGGAGTTTCCCTTTTTCCCGGAGAGGCGCAATTCCCAAAAGAATGGGCGGAAAGAATGGTGAACCTGGTCAGCTATAAGAAACTGGACAAGGGTGGTCATTTTGCACCAATGGAATTGCCGTACGTGTATGCGGTGGAACTAAGTGACTTTTTCTCTGCCATCGACAAATAAAGTATAAAGAGCGGGGTTGGAATCGTCAATCCCCTGGTTCGTGTATACACGAACCAGGGAATTCAACCTTCTACCTTACGCCCTACACCTTTTACCTTACGCCTTACACCTTTACCTTCCTTTCACCAACCGGCCTTGCAGCACGCCCGACTCACCGACCACCTGTACGAAATAAACACCGGCAGGTAAGGAGCTGACAGGAAGAGAAACGGTATTCAATCCTTTATCCAATGAAAGTGTATTGGTGATTGACTTTTTTCCTGTCGGGTTGTAAATATTATAGAAAACGCTAATGTTTCTCTAATCTTTCGTATTGATCCGGGCAGTCGTAGAACAAACGGGCTTTCTTTGCCGGCAAGTCTTATATCCTTGTTGTCTTATCGTTATTTTGTATTCACCTGATCCAATATGCCGAAAGTAGCGCCCTCACTTTCATTTCTATAAATATTCATGACCACCAATTGGGTACCATATAAAACAAAAATGCTTCGTTTGATGCTGGATTTAATTCCGCCAACAGCATAACCAGCCATATTACCGACCAATGTATATTCTGTATACGGCACCACCGTACCTTTTTCATTCGTTATACTGAATTTGGCGCCGATAAATTGATAGCTGGTGCGCACTGCCAGGGAGGATTGCTGCTTATATAAAATGCCGGTATAACGGTTACTTTTTAACCGGTTGCCGAATATCTTTTTCTCAAGCCTGGCATAGGTCCGGTTGCCGCGTGGCGTAACGGTTTCGCCTTTGAGCTGGTAGTTGTATTCACCACCGATCAATTCAAATTTAATATTGTTGTCAGTAACGGTGTACTTTCCTTCATGCAGCCTGCCATCCACCTCAAGATACTGGAACGTATTGTTCTCCCCGAAATTGAAAATGAATGGCGTCTTGAAAGTGGCGGTTGCCGAAGAAGCATAATAACCTACGATGCAATAATCTTTCAATTCAATTGCCTGGCTTTTTGCGCTGAATGAGCAAAGCACAATCAGCAACAGTGCTGATACAGCCTTGATATGTTTTTTAAAATGTTGCATAACCTGTTTTTTTTAAAAGGTAGAGAAATCTGTTTATTGACCTTGAGTCATAGCGATAGTTTTTGTCAGGTATTGACAGCCTGGCAAAATACAAGAGAAAGAGAGAGGTGTAGTATTATAAAAATTGTGTGATGACAACCGGTTTTATCAAAACAGCCGTTGTAACAAAATATCTTTTTTCTGCGGTGACACTTCTATTTCTGTCCCATCGGAGAGCTCCAATGTGCCGCCATCGCCTTTTCGGTATTTAATTACAAAGTCGAGGTTAACGATCACCGATCTGTTTATGCGCATGAAACGGTCGTCGTCCAGAATCGTTTCGTATTCTTTCAATGTTTTTGACACAACAATTTTTTTGTTGTCACTGAGCAGGAATACGCTGTAGTTGCTCATGGCTTCAACCCTTGTAATCGTATGCTTCTCTACGATATAAATGCCTTCGGCTGTTGGCAGGGGTAACCTGGTGCTCAGGTTTTTCTGAGGCCGGGCGGCTTTGAGGCCGGTTTTCTCGTGCACTCTTTTCTGCAACCGGGAAATGGCCGCCTCAAGTTCTTCACTGTCTACCGGCTTAAGCAGGTAATCAACTGCACTTAACCGCAGTGCTTCTAAGGTGTAACTATCGTATGCAGTGGTGAAAATTACTTCGAAATTGAACCGGCCCAGTTTTTCCAGGAATTGGAAACCGTTCATGCCCGGCATTTCTACATCGAGAAAGAGTACATCTATATGCAGGTCTGCGACGGCATCAAGCGCTTTCTCCGGACTGTTAAAAATTCCAGCTACCTGCAGCTCATTTTCAAAAATGTTTAGTTTTTGCGCCAGCAATTTGCTTCCTCTTATTTCGTCATCCAAAATGGCTGCTTTTAACATGTGTAGGCTGCTTTGTGTAAATTTCGGTTTTTTACGATGGAATCACAATAAAGTTTGCGGTGTGTTCAACGCCTGTATGGCTTTTAAATCGGTTCAAATAACCGAGAACATCATCGATGGCTCACCTGCTTTCTGCAGAAACATACGCCAGCGGTTATTGATTTTTGCACTTACGCCCATATACTGAGCTCCATTCAACGTTCCTTTCCACGCGCCGGGAGCTATTTCAGTGTAATTGCCCATCGCGTTTGGAACTGCATAGTATCTCCATGTGCCTGCATTAAATTGCAGGAATCCGGGCCCTTCGTAACTGTTATTTTGAAACGGTATGATCTCCGATGATTTTGTTATATAATGTACGGATTGGATGGTCTTGGCCGGGTTTTGCCTGTCCTTATATTCTACCATGTTGATAACCGGTTCTCCATTCGCATCTTTTTTCAATTTGAAATGAAAGACAGATATGCCATCGCCTTTTTCGTCGATGGAAAAGCCATCGTTTCTCAGGCTGAGTGACTGGCTTTTTTTCAATGTTACACTTTCAATCGTAGCAGTCACGTCATTACCGGATTGGGTGAAATGGACCAGTCTCATTTCGGTACCGGTACCGTTATTGATAAAGAGCAACCATTGATAACCGGCGAGTTCTCCCGGACTGAAGGTGGAGTTGTCCTGATCGTTGTCTTTTTTGCAACCTGTATACATTGTGAGCAGCGTTGCAACCAGTAAAACTTTCAGGGAAATGCTTATGAATTTTTTCATGGTATAATTTTTATATTTTGCCATTTGTTTACCGGGCGTTCCAGAGTATTTGCAATACCTGCCGGTTGTAATAATCCGGCATAGTGTAGCCTTCACTTGCCTTGGCACCGGCTATACCTCCAATAGTGAACCTTACCTCTTTTTCGCAATTGTCATTATAGTATTGCATACTTGTTGAACAGTCCTTGCAGTTTGCTATTTCTTTTGCAGGTGCATGTTCGAAGTAATAAAGTGTTTTGTTTTTGATACGTACCTGTACTACTTTTTTTACCCCAGCGTTTATCAACGAATCCTCGTTTAGCATGGCTTTGCTGATACAAGCCGGAATGCTGTCATTTTTTTTCCCGTGGCGAATATTGGGATACTGCGATTTGCCAAAATCTCCGGCGGTATAACCATATGCCACATAGCCGCTGGCAGTTCTGCCTATTATAAAACTTGCCACCACGTTGCAATTGGAATCGTAATAGATAGTTCCGTTAGGGCAATCCATACATTGGGCGGCGCTTGATACCTTAAACTGAAACACGGTTCGCCGGTCTTTCAGCGTCAGCGTTTTTACAAATTCCGTGTTGGTAAGTGAACTTTTTTTGTTCAAAGCACTTATGCAGGCCGGAACATTTTGTCCAGTAGCCATATTGGCAAGCAAAAGAAGAATGCAGCAGAAACAGATATATGTTTTCATGGTTGCAGGGTTTATCAGGGGGCAATATCAAGCAACTGGCACACCTCGTTGTAGGGCATTGCTTTCAGTTGCGCCTCTGTATAGTCTTTTCCTTTAAGATGTAGTTGTTTTGCAGTGCCGCTATTCATCGTGCGCCCCATTGTACCGGATACGGCGACGATCTTGAACTTGTAATTGGGTATTACTGCAGAAGAAACGGCGGGTGGATCCGTTCCAGGGATGTTGGTCCGGTAGAAATAGTACAGTTTAACTTTTCCGACGCTTGTTTCATAAGCGATATTGTAGAAGAAACTGTTGGAGGGGTTCAGCATACTGTAATTCAGGGGTACCCAGTTGTTCACATTAAAAGTGAGAGAAGGCGTAAAGTAGCACAATACCATACCTGTATTTAACACGTCCTGCGTAATAGCGGTAAAGTTTCTCTCATGGAACCGTGAGACGGACCACATGTAGCCGCCCTGCACGTGGTCGAGGACATAGGATCCACCTGCAGTCCATTGCGCATTGGTTAAGCGGAAGGTGTCCGTTTTGACATTGGCGTTGCCGGTTGCGCCCTGCTCACCCCTCGGACCTTCCGGGCCGGGAGTGCCTTCCTTTTTGCATTGCATAAAAAGCATGGTTACCAGCAAAAAAGCAACGGAGAAAAATAGTTTTGACATAGTCGTTTGATTTTTGATATTATTTAATTGGCAGAAGGCAGCGGTAAAGTCTAATGGTTAATGGCGCCGCCTTTCTTAACCAAACTTATCACCTGTAAACCGGGCTTTGGAAGCAAATGATTGAAAAGGGGCGTAAATTGAGTGAACACCTTTTTATACCGAGCGAATAAAAAGACCACTTGGGGATCTTAGTCCTATATTTGACGAACCCCATTTCCTGTGTTTTTTGCAACCATTCTTTTATCCAATACTGAAAAATGAGCGTAAAAGTTTCCTTACAGAAAGGCTTGTATTTTTTTATCACGCTGATAAGTTGGAACATGTGTTCAACAGATCTGTCTGCACAAACCAGCGTGGCGGATTCGCTGCGAACAGTATTAAAAGCACATCCCGGGAAAGCCGACGAGATCGGCACGGCATTTTTTAACCTGGCAGCGCAACATCTATCATCAGATGCTAAAAAGGCCCTGACCTATGCGGATGAAATCCTGCTGTTTCAAAGGAATATAAAGAACCAGCATTTGCTTTCGGCAGCTTACCGGGTGAAGGGTATCATACACCTTAATCTTTCCCAGTTTCCGGAAGCTTTGTCGAGTTTGCACAAAGCGCTGGAGATTGATGAAAAACTGAAAGCTGATTTTGGCATGATCGGCGATCTGAATACAATCGGGCTGGTGTATATGAGCCAGTCGAAATACCCGGAGGCTTTAAAGTACTACCTGCTCGCGTTGGCCAAAGCAGAAAAAATTAATCGTGAATTGGACGTGGCATCCACTAAGGCAAATATCGGTATTGTATATACTGAGATGGGAGACTATGAGCAGGCCATGCAGCATTATGAGCGTTCACTGACGATTTTCAGAAATAGTAACCATTATAGCGGTCAGACAAACACGTTGACCAATATCGGCATCGTATATTATAAAAAGAAAAATATCCCGGAAGCGATCAGGTACAGCAGATTGGCCCTGGCATTGGCAGATTCTGTCAGGGATATCCGGTCACAAGGGCGTGAAAACGGTAACTTATCAGCTTACTACAATGAGCTTGGTCAGCACGACCTGGCATTGGAACATGGTCTCAGGGCAATTGCTATCAATAAAGAAATCGGCAGCACAAAAAGCCTGGGACTCAATGAACAAAATGTATCCGCCGCCTATTTAAAAAAGGGCAATCTGAAACTGGCCAGGGAGCATGGTCTCGACGCGTTAAAGATTGGCATGGCACTGAATGCGACTGACATAAAAAAAGAGGCCAGCCTGGGATTAAGTGAAGTATATGAAGCGTTGTCGAAGCCAGACAGCGCCTTGTATTATTATAAAATGTTCACGGTTTTTTCGGATTCGATAAGCAATGATAACAACAGGCGTGAGGTGACCCGGATGGGACTCAAATATGAATTTGACAAAACAGAAGCCGTCTATAAACAGAAACAGCTATTCGCCGACGAACAGCTCCGGCAGCAGCAGCTCGAGCTGGCATTAAGTGCTTCACAATTTCAACAAGGCGAACAACTAAGGCGTCTGCAGGAGGTGCAACTGCAAAATGAAAAACTGCTGAATGAAGAGAAACAAAAGCAACTAATCATCGCGCAGAATAATGAAAAACTACAGGCCGGTAAAGTAAATGCGTTGTCGCAACAACAGCAACTGGACCGGCTTGAGCTTAAACAATTGTGGTTATATGGGATATTGGCTTTAGTAGTCCTGTTCTCCGTACTGATATTTCTTTTAAATCTTTACCGTTTGCGAAAGCTGAAGTATAAAAATGAAATTCAGTTGCAGGAGTCGGAGCAAAAGGCTTTAAAGCTGAAACATCAGCATCAGTTATCCGAAAGTGAGTTAAAAGCTATTCGCTCACAGATGAATCCGCATTTTATTTTTAATGTGTTAAACTCCATCGAGTCCTACATAATGGACAATGATAAAAAAACAGCATCGAGGTTGATCCAGAAGTTTGCAGCCTTAAGCAGGCTGATACTGGAAAATTCCACCAAAAGCCTCGTTACAGCAGATAAAGAATGGAAGGCATTAATGCTCTATACCGAATTGGAAGATATCCGTTACAGTAATTCATTTACCTACAGTTTTAATGTTGATGAACAACTCCAACTAAAAACACTGTTTTTGCCGCCCATGCTCATCCAGCCTTTAATTGAAAATGCCATTCTGCATGGTTTGATGACTGGCGGGCAGGAGCATGGTCATTTGTCCGTATCGCTCAAAAAAACGGACACGGGTGTTTGTATTACCGTAAAAGATAACGGAGCAGGATTTGAAAATACGGTAAATCCAGCCAGGGTATCCGGCATCAAAGAAAAATCAATGGGACTGTCTTCCATTGAAGACCGTATCGCCATGATCAATAAGCAATATCCTGGAGGAAAGGCCCGTTTTATGATTGGCCGTGGAGAGGCTGGAAAAGGCACAACTGCGGAAATACACCTGCCTTTTTTTGAAGGACAATCAGTGCTGAATTAAATTCATTGGAAAATGGATTTAATAAACCTGTTTTTCATAACCACGCATACCGTGCATTATAAAGCCCACGCAACGCGTGGGCTTTATCTGTTGCCGGGATGAATTGATCTTATTGCATAATCCACCGGGCAATGTCATAAAGAATATATTTGTCCGGATCGTTGTTATGAATGGTAACATTCGCCGGAGAACCGGGTTCAAATTCAAATACGCCAAGGAATATGAGGCCGAAGAGCGGGCCCGCTTTCCGCTGATCAATATATACTTTCTCCGTTCCTTTCGCATGTTTTATTTCTACCAGTGTATTAGCGCTTCGTCCATTACCGGGAATGGATGAAACATATACCGCGTATCTGCCCGCTTTTTTGATCGGTGCGTCATAGGAGGCAAAGGAAGATCCTTTCATCAGATTACCGTCCGTATGGAAATAGGTTCCCCAGAAAGGTGTTTGCGCAATGGATTTTTTTACCAGTTTTACTGTTACGTATTTATCGTCTTCCGAGTCTATCTGGATATCGCCTGCCAGTGCATTTCCTACCGGTATCGTTTTCGCTATGGGCTGTGATTTTTTTCCTGTTGCATCTTCCACTACCAGGCTTACCAGGTGGGTTTTATCCATTTTCAGTGCCTTTTGTTCTGCTGCTTTTTCTCCATCCACTATACCATCTCCGTCAAAATCCCAGTAGTACCGTACAGCCGGTGAGTTGCCGGGAGTTTGTTTAACTGTAAACGTCACCAGTTCTCCGGCGCGTGGTTGTTTGGGTTGCCAATCAAAATCGGCTACGGTTTCGGGTAGAAGATTGACAATCGCTCCGGCTGCTTTTAATTTTTGACGAAGTGTTGCTGCCGGTACAGACTGCGCGGTAAGGTTGTTTGACACCGCCATGGCTGCCGCGAGTCCTGCAGCTTCGCCTGTCATCATGAACACGGGCTCCATTCGCAGGGAAGTCCAGGCCAAATGGCTCGACGATAAACATACGGGTACCAGCAGGTTGGTGTTTTGCGAAGCTTTAGGCAACAATGCACGATAGGGGATTTCGTAGGCTTTTACCGGTTCCCATAAGCCGCCACCTGTATAAGCCATTGTGCCATCTGATTTCTTTGTAATCATGGTTGCGTGACTGTCCATTGAATAACTTCCCAGGGCAATGGCATCTTCTTTTTGTCGCTCTTTCTGCAGGTCCTGCTGACGCATTACATACTCACCATGCAGGCGCCTTCCTTCGCGGATGTAGATATGGCGGGGGAAATTTCCGTTGTCGGTGAACTCATCTTTGGCCAGTCCCCATTCACTTGCTTCGGTTCGTATCCGTAGCGGCACCTGGGGATCGTTCTGAAGAAAATAAATATAGCCCAGGGAGTTTTTCCGGTGAATCTCTTCTGTTTTTTTACGGTCGCTGTAACCGGCCGACGGATAATTCCAGTTTATGCCCGGCATGTCTGCAATGTTGGCATCGATCTTTTTGTTGGGGAGTTTCCAGTATGACTTGAATACTCTTGACGTACTGTCTTTTAACAGACCCGCGAGTCTTATGGAATAATCCGCCGCATTGTAACCTGCGGGCTTTTCCACCATCACACGGTTAGCAGGATCATTGGTAAGCGTAACACGGTAGTTGAATGCCTGTATGGCCGCCGATGATTTGGCAGGTACAGCGGGTTCGTTGAATACGTTCCTGCCTTCGGTTCCCAGCAGGAAATCAATTCCTGATTTTGCCATCAGGTCACCGGTATAGCTTGCGTCTATAAATATCTTCGCTTCAAGCACGAGTTGTTCATTTCCGGATATATCGCGGCAGTTAATACTCCTGATCTCTTTTCCCTGTTTATTTGCATTGATCAATTCTGTGTTACGCAGGATTTGTATGGAAGGATAAGCTGCAATCATTTCTTCAAAAATAGCTTCCGCTACTTTGGGTTCGAATGCAGCTCCGGGTAACCCGTCGATGATGCTGGCTTTAAACTGGGCGGAGTTTTCACCATATTTCTCCTTGTAGTAGCTGGCTGCCCGGCTCATGAATTCGCGGCTAAGTCCCCCAATGGTGGAGTGATTACCGATATCAGTGACGCAGAGTCCGCCTTGTGCGATGATGCCTCCTACATGCGCCGACGGCTCTATCAGCAATACGGAGACGCCTTCGCGCGCAGCAGCAATGGCAGACATGATACCGCCGGGGTTGGCTGTATAAACGATCACATCGGCTGATGTTTTGGTTGTCCGTTTATCCATGGTTGCGGTCTTGGGAGAAACAGCGCCGGATGCAGAAGGTTTATCAGTCATTTTTTTATAACGCACCAGGGCTTCTACAAAATAGTAGTCGGCATAATTGATCGGTACATCTATCTCTGACTTATGCGGCAAATGGCCGGTGGAGTGTTTGAGTATAAAATGCTGGTTGGTGCCGGGCGCGGCCAGGTAAGCCGGAGAAGACAGGCTCTTCAACATCATACCGGCGGCGTCGCGGTACCGCTGTTGATGAGCGGTTGAATAATCAGCCAGTTCCAGCAATGCGGCGGCAACAATAGCGGCCGCAGAGGCATCACGTGGTGTGGAACTGGTGACGGGGGCGTTAAAATCCCAGTAAGGAATTTTGTCCTTTGGTAATCCCGGATGATTGAGGTAAAACGAAGCGATCTTCTCCGCCATTCGCAGATAGCGTTTGGCATGCGTAAAGCGATAGGCTACCGTATAGCCATAAAGTCCCCATGCCTGTCCTCTGGCCCACGCGGACGCATCGCTATAGCCCTGGTGCGTGATTTTCCTTAAAGGCTGCCCGGTAAGGGTGTCATAGTCCACTACATGATAGCTGCTGTTGTCTGCGCGGAAATGATGTTTCAACGTCTGATCGGCATGTGCTACCGCTATTTTGTAATACGAAGAATCGCCTGACACCTGTGTTGCCCAGAACAATAGTTCGAGATTCATCATATTATCGATGATAACCGGAAACTGATAACCGGGTTTATCCCATGATTTGATGGTTTTCGTTTTTGTGTGATACCGGCTGCTGAGCGAAGCCGCCCCCTGCAACAATATTTCTTTATAAGCTGCATCGTTTGTGAGGCGGTAGGCATTGCCCAACGGGCAGTATAACATAAAACCGAGATCGTGGGTGGTTTTATTGAATTTTTCCTTTTCCAGCTCTTTCGACCATTTCGTAGCTGCATCTTTCCATCGGGCATCTTTTGTCAACTCATAAGTATACCAAAGCGTACCGGGAAAGAATCCACTGGTCCAATCAGAAGATTTAACCGTATGCAGCGAACCATCTTCTTTTACCGAGCGGGGAAAGCGGGAGACATCTTTTTGAGCAGCCACCATAGCGGATAAATGAGCTTCTACCGTGCCCGTTACCTCCGTTACTTTCACTGCCTGATCCTGCGCGCTGGCTCCTGACATGAACATCAAAGCAATGGCCTGCATCATACGCATTCGTATGTGCTTCTTCAAATTCTTTTTCATGATTTACTATTTATAATATTTCTGCGTGTATACTTTTCCATCGGTGGTTAATACCGCCAGGTAAACTCCTCTGGCATGATGGGCAACCGGCAACTGCCTTCTATTGACGCCAGGGTTATAGGATACCTGGTATTTCCCTATCAGACTACCGTTCAGGTTATATATTGCCAGGAGTCCTGTTGCATTTTTATCAGATCGTATCAGGTAGTCGACGGAAAATGGATCCGTTGAGGAGGTTACTAAAAAAGAAAAATCTTCTGTCTGCCCCTGGGGATCGGCCGCTAAAGCAGCAGGACTTACCGGCAGCGACCTTGCTGCTGCTGCAGCAAGGATAAGCTGACTGGTTGCACCTTTTAAGCCGGCAACATTTACGGTGAATTCGATATCCGGGCTGAGACGATTTACGGTGATTGCAGGATCGCTGAATAAAATTGCGGAGGCGCTTTTCTTTAAACGGATGGTAATGCTGCCCGTATTGAGCATGGTTGGATCTGCAACCGCAAAAGCAATGGTATCGGCATTACTCATCACCATTACGGATGCTTTCTTATTGGCGGATAAATAGGCCGTATCGCCATTAAGCGGAACGTATTGCGTTCCGTTGTTCCAGAAATTGGCGCCGAGCAGGCCGTGTAAGCTGTCGTTCACTGCCTGAACATGTTGATCATTTCGCAGTATGGTAATGTCCGGGTTGGCAGCATAAGCGGCTGTCTGCGTGGCTGAGTAACCGGGCAGCAGCACATAAGCATAAGTATTATAGCTGCTATCAATGTCGGCGGTATGGTTACCGTGCTCTTTCCAAAGCGTGATATATTGTTGGGTTCGCAGCACGGTGCTTTCCCCGGTAGTGACATCGCTCCAGCGGCCTGTCTGCGCTTTGCGTAAACCCCGCAGGACAGGAGAGCCGGGGAAGTAGTATCCGATATCAGCCCCGGCCACATTGCCGGATAAATGTGCCCAGTCGACATTGGTAAAAGTTGCCGGCGAACTTTCTGTGCCGAAACCGGATGCCTGCGTCACACCATTTATCTGAAATGTATTCGAATTATTGCTGTTTATTTTCCGTTGATCGATATAAGTGGATACGGATTTATTGTCGTTGTTGTAAATGGCTGCACCCAATGCAACGATCTTGCCGTCAAAGAGAAACCATGATTTTTTAGCATTGAGAGTTGTGCCGTTCGGAGTGAGGAACATACCCGTTGTTCCGAACCTTCCCAGCAATGAAGTGCCTCCAACCCATGCGTTGTTGCTGTTACGGTTTTGCGTCGCCGTAACACTGTCTTCTACGGTGGTACCAGGCAGCCTGTAGGCATTTACTGTTGGCCAGAAGAAGTTGTCGTATTGCAGCAGGTCATTGTTGTACAGATAGGTCATGCCATCCGAGGTATGCCAGCCCTTCAGGTTTTCTCCGTTGATCAGTTCATAATTATAAATACGGGAGGAATGCATGCTGATGCCGAATGCATAGTTGGCACTTTGATAAACGGCTCTATCCATTCCGGAGAACTGCCGGTAGGTATTGTAGGCTGGCCTTGCTGCTATGGAGGAATCTTCCAGGAGATTCTTGGCGAGGGTTACGGCCATGATCGAGTTAAGGTCTTCGTAGGGTGTAGAGAAGCTGTTATCGCTGATCAGCCAGTGTTTAACCATGGAGCCGATTCTTTCCGCATCTGCTGAATCCGCCATCTCTTTCATCAGTAACAAGGCTTCTGCCAGCGCCCGTCCCTGGTCATGTTCAGAAGAGGTCCGTCTCGCGATCTCTCTTCCTCTTACCATGCTCATCATGCCGCCTTTGAACACCAGCGGTTCAAAAGCATTGTAGACCCAATTCACCACGTTTGATTTTGCCGGGTCGGTGATGTCGCAGGGCGTGTCAGCGAAAAAATACAGAATGTCGGTCAGTGTGCTGAATAATGCGAGACCATACGCGCCATTGTAGGCGTGTTTCTCATGTTGAATAAATGAACCGTCTTCATAGAATCCGTCACCGGTATTTACATATTGAAAAACCGGGCTTAGCTGGTCTCTTGCATAGAAGAGGGAAACCGAATCATTTGCGACGAGACTCCGGATCGTCATCGCAGTGCTGGCCCATACGAGGTTGGCACCGGTATAGTCGCCTGTATTGGGAATGCAATGCCTCACAGCGTTGGAATAGTTGAGGCGTTGTACACTGTCGAGATCGGCGTACATTAATACCGCAATATCGTTGAGGCGCAGCGGAACGCCGATACGATAGTCCCACCAGTTGCCGGAACTTCCGGAACCGGATACGGGCACAACCACCGATTCATTGTAATGATTTCTGTATAGCCAGTCAAGCGCATAAATGATGTCATTACGCAACGTGTCATTCTGATAAAGTGCCGCTCCTTGTGTACAATAGGCGAGGGCCATCGTTTTCAAACGGGAATAGCTGGTGGTGAGTTGATCAGAGGATGTATAATTCAGATCCGTCCAGAGGGTTGTTCTGCCGGTAGTATCCTGCACAAAATTGGTACGCCAGGTAGCGTTGCCGCTGTTGTTAATCGCCTGCACTCTTGTGTTGATTTCCGGATCGGCAAGAGAATAATCGCCTCCTGTAAGAAAGCCGGCCCATTTATGGCGGAGCGAATCGAAGTTGCCCGGAGAGGGCACTACAGGTAATGCCAGTGCATAACTTTGCAATGTTGTATAGATGCCTGAAGCAAGGCTGATGCCGGTGAGAGTGCGTGTAACGGCGCCAATATTGGTGTATGTCCCGTTCCAGGTAGAAGATGCTGCAATCGTTCCTATGGCATATTTTTCTTCCTCGCTTCCGAAAACGAAACTGAGGCCGGTGAAACTGTGCAGTGTTCCGCTTACGACGCTTGCGCGGCGTTTGATAGATGGCTCAATTGTGATACCCGCGCCAGCCGTGCCCCCTGTGGTATCGGTTATCTCAAAGCGGATGATCGCGGTGCCGGTGGCAGCCTTTACTCCGTTGACAACGATTTGTCTTCGGGATCCGGCAAAGCCAACAGGGAAGGTGCGTGTGGCAGCGGTAGTGCCCACTGCGAGTGCCAGCCCTCCCTGTACAAAGCTGTTGGTTAAACCTGTCAAACCTGCAAAAGACGCACTGTTGCAGGTTACTGTTTTGCCTTTATTGACATAAATGATCCCCGCATTAAGCACCAGCGGTACTGAACCCGATTTTAAGGTAAGATCGTTTTTGATAATGATGCCGCCAGCATGGTCAATAGTGATCCCATGGATAGACCGGCCTGAAGGTATCTCGTATCCTTCGGTGATCGTTGTTGACGGGTTGGCTGCTGCTGTATTGGTAAAATAGGTAAGGAATAAAGAGGCACTGCTGCCGAACGTAAAAGGATCTTCCAGTACGCCTGCCTGCGAACGTTCGGTACGCAGGTTGCCTGAACTGGTTGCATTGCCGTTGGGACCCGTACCAACAACCGTATTATCCATTGTCAGGTTGGTACGGTTATTAAAAATGCCGTTCAGCAGGATCAGTTTGGAAGAGAGGCTAAGGACAACGTTGAGGTTTACGCCATATGAATTATCAATGGTGAGCTGACGGATAACACTGAATGTACCGGTGCCGCTGATGCCGGTGACGGCGCTGGCCTGCGCCATGGTGATACCGCCGGTGGTAGAAGGCGTAGTTCCTTCGATGGCATAAGGGGCATAAAGGATTCCATTGTTGGTAATACTGCCGTGTATGATCACCGCCTTGGCAAAGGTAGTATTCGCTTTCACCGCTTTAAGGATACCGGAACTATTGATTACCAGCTGGCCGTTTATTTCCAGTGGATATGCCGCCGCGGAAAATTCAATCGTGCCCGATAGCTCAACCCTGCCAGCCGTCGTATTGGCAGTAGTCTTGTTAACGGTTACAACAGCGCCGCTGACTATCTCGACCGTATCATTGGATGCAGGTATTACTCCACCTGCCCAGGTAGTAACGTCCTGCCAATTTCCGCCCGTTGCAGTTGATATTTTTCTTGATTGTGCGGAGGTTTGCACCGCAACAAAAAGCAGCAGTCCCAGGAAAAATTTCATGTTATAAAAGTTTACAGGTTTATGCTAACGCCCGATCCGTCTTTTCTCAGATCGATACGCAAGTGATTGTCACCAATGGTCAGGTTTAATTTTCCTCCAAGTTGTAAAGGATCGCTCAGGGTTAATCTGTTTGAATAGTAGTGCAGCAGGCAGGGACGGTCAACCTGCAGGGTTGTTTCTCCGTTGGTATTCAAACTACCTGCTTCATGGAAAGCTGCCATTATCATTCCATCGGTAAAGCGAATAGCCTGGCAGTCTTTATCATTCCGGATGATTTCCCATTGCCGGGTACTTGCAGTCTTTCTATCATCCGGTGATGAACAATAGCTTACCATGTATGCTGCAGCGCTGTCGCTTTGGTGTTCAAGCATGGGTTGGAATATTTTTGCTTTTACCTCTGTTGGCTGTTCTCCATCGTTAATAGATTTCCAGGTGCCAATGGTGTCTCTCAGGACCAGCTTGCCTGAACCGGCTGTGAGCAGGGATATCACCAATCCGTTATGGAATAAATTTTCATTAGTGGAAAAAGAATAAACACCGGGCTTGTTTATTTTTTTGTTTCCGGAGAGAACTGGTTCGCGCCAGAGAGATTGATCGATTATTGTGAATACGGGGGCACTGATGTTTTTGCGGTTGAGTCCGGCGATTAATGCAATCATTTGGTTGCCGCGTATGATCCAGGTTTTACGGGCTGTCAGCAGGCTACTGTCTTTACGCAGTGAATAATGCATGGCGGTAAGTCCGCTTTCCCCATCCGTAACAGTTCCTGCATAAGCAGATCGTTCAATTTTCGCCTGTGGATCGAAACTGGTAATGCCGGGCAGGTATTGCCAGTCCCATAACGGCATCAGGTCAAAATATTCTTTTCCGTCTCTCAGGACATAAACGTTGCCATTATTCAGTAACTGTCCTTTTTTGTTTTCTGAGTTAATAGATTCTGTCGGCAGTGTACGGGTTGAAATGGTCTTGATAAAAATGCTGAAGCCTTGCTGATGGTAAGCTGCAAAATCGCTGTACGGAAAGGAATGAAAGGCGGGTTGACGGCTATTAAGACGATACCCGTTAATCATTTCCTTAATCGCGTCTTTGCGTGACGTATCCAGGCTTAGCAGGTAGCCCGCGACAGATTGCAATGACGTTACTTTAAGTTGTCCCTTTCTGCTGACCGCCCGGTCAACGGTTGCGGGGGTGGTGTAATTGTTCCTGGTCATCCATTGCCAGCCATTCAGTACATAAAATGTCAGCAGGGAGGCTTTGTCAGCAGGGTAGGACCATCTGGTGCCCTGCAGTTGCCAGCCTATGCGCAGCAGATCATTCAGGTAATCCATACCATAATGAAAGGATTGGAGCCTGGCGCCATGCTGATGGAAGCTGTAATCCGGTTGTATACCTTCCGTTGTATCATTTCTTATCTCGGTGACGATGAGCCGGCGGCTGTGTTCAATGATCGAATCATTTTTTATAAAGGCTCCATAATGCAGCGCCAGATCTGCGCTCCAGATCAGGTTGGCTCCCGTGCCTCTCACACGATATTGTGCCAACACCTGCAGCGCCGCTTTTAGCTGCTTTTTATTTAAATGATTGCCCGTGACCGCCAGGATGTTTCGCATAAGCTGTGGAACTCCGATCTCATTGTGCCACCAGTTGGGATTCTGGTATTTTTTATCCAACCAGGTATCCAATGCTTGTGAAAAAATGTTCCATACCCGCTCATCTTTATAATAGACAGAAGAGCCGGAGGCCCAGGCTATGGCCAGGTCTTTTACCCGTTCCAGGTGAATTGCTGTTTTCCATTTGGATTTGGATAGATCGCTGTAATCGATATCATCCCATCTGTTATTGCTGTTCAGCTTAAAGACATATTTGTCCACTCCGCGAGGGGATGCCTGCAGAATAATATGTCGTGCAAGCCGGCTGATAATCGTATCTGCGTCGGGCAACTGCGGACGTGCTGCAAGTCCTGCGAGCAGGATGCACGTCAGGCAAATTGCCTTCAGGTGGATACCTGCCGCTTTGTATATGCTGAATGTTTTACCAGTCATCGGTACGGAAAGAAGACATGGGAAGTCCTTCGTTATTGTAAATTTCTCCTTTGACCCAATTCCTGAATGCATAACGTATCGCAACCGGGTCTTTTACTTTGTCGTTCCACACAATGATCCCTTTTTCCTTGGTGATCAGGGCTTCCGCCGGATAAAACACTTTATCGCTGCCTGCCACCTCAAAAAGCGTTACAGGTTTATAATAGGACGTAATCCCGTTATCTGCATTTCTGAATTGTATCGTCACCTTGCCATCTTTGACGGTGTGGGAGAGATAGGTTGGCCCGGCATAAGCGATGCCTTTATAATTATAGGTTTTGTGCAATGCGAGGTAGGCAAGACGGCGGGCTATAATAGCTTTATCAGCCGGGTGGATGCAGGTTTTTTCACCGGCATCCAATGCCACAGCCATGCCGCTGTTGGGAATGGAATCGAGACATTTTAGCTGCGCTTCACGCAACAGGGCAGCGCGTACGGAATCGGCTCCGTTGTATTCATAAGGTGCAATCTGAACATAATAAAACGGGAGAGCGGAGTTGTTCCATTTATCTCTCCATGATTGTACCAGTGCGGGAAGAAGGCGTCTGTACAGGTCAGGCTGCTCAACATTTGATTCGCCCTGGTACCATAAAAATCCACGGATGCCATATCCGGCCAGTGGCGCGATCATACCATGATAAAGCGAAGCAGCAGCCCGGCGGGGTACAGACATGCCACTGAGGTCATTGGGTACTTTAATACCAAAGGCATCGAGACTGACCGGCGTCATCCAGGGCTGTATTTGTGAGCCGCCCCAGTATGCGCCTATTATCCCGACAGGAATATTCAGCTTTTTCTGTAATAACTGTGCATAAAGATACCCGACCGTACTGAAATATTTTACCACTTCGGCAGTGCTTTCGCGCCAGATGCCGGTACAACTATCCTGCGGTGTGCCCGCGGCAACACGTTCCATTTTATAAATCCTGATAAGCGGATTGTCCGCTTCCATATATATATCATTTGCGTTGAGTACGGGCTGATTCATTGCGCCCCTTACCGGCATTTCCATGTTAGACTGACCGGAGCACAGCCATACTTCACCCAAAAGCACATTGGAAAGCGTTTGGGTTTTTAATCCGCTTTTGATGGTAATAGTGTAAGGCCCTCCCGCCTCACCGGTCTCCACATTCAATTTCCAGGCACCATCGGCGGATGCGGTTGTGGTATATGTTTTTTTATTCCAGGATGTCTTTATGCTTACTCTTGCATTTTTATTGCTTTTGCCCCAGATCGGCGGTGTCGAATTACGTTGCAATATCATGTTGTCGGCAAACAAGGATGGCAGTTGAACCTGCGCCGTCAGGGCGCCGGGGCTTACCAGTAGCAAGACGAGTACACTGCTGAAAAATATGTTTTTATACAAACGCATGAATGGTTAGGGTTCTACGATTACATCAACGCTCTGAACAGTTTCCTTTTTATCATCAATGTTTGCATTCGCTGCAATGAAGTAGGCTTTATAGGTGCCGGGCTTCTCATAGATATGCGAGAAGCTGGTGAGTTTTGCATCTGCAATACCTTTGATGGCAACAGGTCTGTCGGGTCCCAAATCAACTTTACCGGTGCTGAAGCCCTTTGTGATCACCCAGGTCTCATTGGTAAGTGTTGACGGGGTTACGGCTGTGCCAACGAGGGAAATAGTAGAGGCGGAAATAGTAGTGGCAGAGGGTTCGGTGAGCGGATTCTGCTCAACCGTTGTAAAGCCTGAAGTGGTCATATTGCCGATCACCTGTGTGCCAAGGGAAGCAGTGGTAGAGCTAAGGTTGAAATTTTGAACCCTCCATGTACGGCGTGTGCCATACGTGGCCGAAGGCCGGTAGATATATTTGAATGCGATATACAGGGGTTTTCCTTCCTGCACCAGGTCTGTAATGTCTTTGACTCCGGAAGGCGTGTAGGTTGTTCCCGTTCCGATTGTAAACCGGTTGGTGATATCTGTCCACGTAGCTTGCTGTACGTTACTGAATGCTGTATAGTTTCCATTGAAATCCGAAGAAGCCTGCACGGAAAATTGATTGGCTTGTGTACCATACTGCACAGCGGTATTGAAGGAGAGTTTGAGTGCTCCCTGTTCCAATACACGTCCCTCCCGGAAATTGTAGTCGTGAAATACTTCACCGGAGAAAAAGCTGATCAGGCCCGCATCTCCTTTGAATTGAAAGGTAACGGGTTCGCCGGCTTTGAAGGTAATGGCCGGCAGGCTTACTTTCAAATCAGGTTCACCACCGTTCACCTCGATTTTTTTTGAGCAGCCTGTTTGCGCGAGAACGGTCATCAGCAGTATGATACCGGTTGTTATATTGGTTGTAATAGCTTTTACCATTGTTATCGTTTTTACCAGTTATTATTTTGCACCAGGCTTTTATTCAGCGCCATTTCCCTTGCCGGGATCGGGAATAGCAGATGTTTATCGGAAACGTTCCTGAACGTAAGTGCGTAATACTGACCTGATGCCTCCAGGGCAATCAGGTTTTCAATGCCTTTCATGGTTGGCACGAAGATGCCCCAGCGGATCAGGTCTTGTTTCCGCAGCAATTCGAAGCACAATTCCCTCGAACGTTCTTTGATGATCTCCTGGAAGAATGATTCGTGGTCCATACCGGAGAGGTCATATTCATTCGGATTTGGTGCGTTGGGTAATAATTTTCCGAAAGCCCGCTTTCTCACGAGGTTGATGGCATTATATGCTTCCTGGGTCGGGCCATGGTTTACTTCATTATCTGCTTCGGCGAACATGAGCAATACATCCGCGTACCGCAGCAAGGGCATGTTCTGCGGTGTTGCATTGTTTGATTTAGGTGTGAGGAGCTCGTACTCCCGTCTGAATTTTCCGATATTTCGTGTCCACAAGGCGCTGGCCGGTGTGTTTGCTTTCATCACCTTAGTGGTTCCCGAATAAGAGAATGGTGCAATGGCCCAGTCGCGACGGAGATCGGCAGCGGCATAAGAATTGAATAATTTGGAAGTGGCATTGATAAATCCATAAGCCACACCGATGGTTTGGTCCGTAGACTGAATACCATTCCAGGCGCCGACACATCCCGTTTCATTATAGGCATTCGTGTTGTTGCCCCAGAACTCTACTTCCCAGATGCTTTCTTTGATGTCATATTTATCCTGTGCGTAATTGATGAAGACCTGTGAGTAATCCGGATTCAGGGCGTGGGCGGAAGCGGCATCGTCCATTATTTTCTTTGCCCAGGTCCTGGCCATCTCGTACTTGCTTATGTCGCGCAGCGGTTCACCTGCCATGAACAGGCAAACCCTTGCCAGTAATCCTCTCACGGCGGATTTGTTGATCCGTCCACCATGACCGACCGTACCGGCTGGCAGCACGAGGGTTTCGGCTTCTTCCATATCGGTAAGGATCTGTGCATAGACGTCCCTGATAGAAGAGCGGGCAACAGCCGTTTCATTCGCAGATGTAGTGGGCTGTGTGATCAGGGGAACGCCGCCCCAATGCTGCACCAACAGGAAGTAGTAATATGCCCGGAGGAAGAGCGCTTCGCCTTTGATCACATTTTTGATATCGTCTGCCACTTCCGTAGCGGATGGAATGCTCGCCAGCAATACATTCGCCCGGTTGATGCCATCATACAAGGACTTCCAAAGGTTCTGTACATCGTTGTCAGTCGGGGAAAAATTATAAACCTGTACGCCGGCTACAACGGTGTTACGGGCATAGAATCCTTCATCGGCTTCATTGCCCATCCTTGCCGTATAGATTTGTTTATAAAAGCCCGCGTCTCCCATTACATCGTACACAGCGGCAAGTGCAAAATTCAATTGCTTCTCTGTTTTATAGTAGGTGACAGGGGAAAGAAAATCGGTTGGTGTCGTATCCAAAACTTTATTACAGGCTGTCAGCGCTAAGCCAACTGTCAACAGCAATAGGCAGGTAAATCGTTTCATCTTGTGTTTATTTATAATGGTCTGATGAACTTTTGTTGAGTAAAATGAGTCCGTTGCAATACGTCAATGCCTGTTTTTAGAAACCGGCACGTATGCCAAATACAACGGTACGTGCATGCGGATAGGCCGAATAGTCGAAGCCCGGTGTCAGCACACTGTTGCGTACAGATACTTCAGGATCCATTCCCGAGTAATTTGTCCAGGTCAGCAGGTTTTGTGCAGACAGGTTTATGTTGAGTGATTTCATGGATATTCTGCGCAGGTATTTAGCGGGAACATCATACCCAAACGAAAATGTTTTTAATCGCAGATAGGAGCCGTCTTCCAGTACACGGGAGGAATGACGGCCGGCAGGGCCCTGGCCACCCGCTCTGAAATTGGCGTTCGTCTGGTTATCCGGTGACCAGCGGTTCATATAGGATTTGTATTGGTTGAGATCGGTAACCAGCAAGGTATTGCCTTCGAAAAAAAGTCGGTTGGCGTTGTAAATATTATTTCCGTATGACCACTGGAAGAAAATGCTCAGTTGAAAATTTTTGTACCGGAAGTTGTTGGTGAATCCGCCTACATGTTTGGGCATTCCATTGCCGATAATGGCCTGGTCGTATGCATCAACCACACCATCGCCGTTAAGATCCCTGTATTTGATGTCGCCGGGTTGAATGGTGCTCCGTTCATTTCCATTGGTGGCAATCTCCGGTTTTAGTGTATACGTGTTATTGGCATTGATAAAATCGTCGTATTGATATACTCCGTCGTAGATATAACCGTAGAACATACCAGCCGGCTGGCCAACCTGCGACAAGTACAGCGGGGAGTTATTGTACTGTGTAAATACGCTTACGAAGTTGAACAGGTTTTGCTGGTCACCGGAAAGCGCCAGGATCTTGTTCCGGTTAAAGCTGATATTAAAACTGGATTCCCAGCGGAAATTATTTTTGTTGATGTTAGTCGTATTGAGACTTATCTCAATTCCTTCGTTGCGGATCTTGCCGATATTTCTATAGGCTTTTTCATAGCCGGATGTAAAAGGCACATCGGCGAAGAAGAGCAGGTCGCTTGTGTTCTTCCGGTACAGATCAACGGTAAGGTTGATTCTTTCTTTAAAGAAACCGAGATCAATTCCGGCATCCAGTTGCGCGGTACTTTCCCATTTCAATTCAGCGTTGCCAAGGTCATTTGGGATCACTCCGTTTATGGGGGTTCCGTTATTAAAAGAGTAGGAGTAGCGGATCGGCATCATCAGGCTCGGGAGGTAGGCAAAATCCGCTACGCGGTTATTACCGGTGACACCGTAGCTGGTCCGTATTTTGGCGGAAGAGATGATGCGGTTGTTCTTCAGAAATTTTTCTTCGCCGACATTCCACGCGAAAGCACCGGATGGGAAATAACCCCAGCGATAGCCTGGTGCAAACTTGGAAGAACCGTCACCACGCAGGGTGGCGGTAAAAAGAAAACGCGAGTCGATACTGTAATTGGCCCGGCCAAAGACAGAAACGAGTGTTGAACGGCTGGACGAAGACCTTATAGTATAGGGAGTGCCTTCGTCGAGACCATCGATGCCGAGTTCTTCATTAGGCACCAGCGTTGCTGCGTACCCGTTTGTGCTCACGGATGTCTGTTGCATGGAAAAGCCTGCCAGCAGGTTCAGCTTATGATTGTGCCGGAGATTTCTGTTGTAGTTGAGTGTGTTCTCGTTGATCCAGATATTGCGTTCGGCATAGGTTACCGAACCCCATTGTCCTCTTGTATTGAGCGGATTTAATGGTGAGCCCTGTGTTGTTTTTGAGTTATAAAATGCATCATTCCGTTGTACGCGGCTGTTGAGTGCTCCCGTAGCGCGGAAGGTAAGGTCGCGGGTTATTTTATATTCCAGGTAAGCGTTGGCGATGATATCGGTGATCTTGCCTTTTCGGTATTCGTTGTCGTTGGTAATAACGGGGTTCAATCTTATTTCATTATTCGTCAGGTTTTCAGGATCTGATTCTTCCTCCAGCAGGTTGATGGCCGATGCCGCCACCGGACGGTAACCCCATACGCGATATAACAGGGCGGTGGACTGATTGCTTTCCGATTCAGGACTTGATACGGGCTGACCATTGGTGGCAGTCCTGCTGTAGTTGATACTGACGCCAGCTTTCAATTTGGTACTGATCGTTTGATCGATGCCGATTCTTCCCTGGTAGCGTTTAAAGCCCGAATTGCGCAGTATGCCGTCCTGGTCAAATATAGAGCCGGATATATTGTACTTTGTTTGCGCATTTCCTCCGCGCAGGCTCAGGTTATACATGCTGGTGATGGGTGTGTTGGCCAGTATAGCATCCTGCCAGTCGACGCCTTCCAGCCCCCTGTAATCTTCCAGTGTTTTATTATACGGCTGCAGGTAACGATCCTGCGTTACCTGCGGTTTTAGCTCGAGATTGTATTCTACAAAATCGTAAGGCGTCATCATGTCCATTTTCTTCCGGATCGATTGAAACCCCTGCGACGTACTGAAGTTTATGGCCATCTTTCCGGCTTTCCCTTTTTTAGTGGTAATCACGACAACGCCGTTTGCGGCGCGGGCTCCATATATGGCCGTAGCCGAAGCATCCTTAAGAATGTTGATCGATTCTATATCTTCATTGTTAACGGCGGCAGCCTGCAGGTCTTCAACAGGAAATCCATCGATCACATACAACGGAGCATTTGATTGCGTAAGGGAATTGGCACCGCGGATAATGATCTCCTGCGTCACGCCGGGCTGGCCATCGTTGGAGCTGACCTGCACGCCCGCTATCCGGCCCGCCAATGCTTCCGTAAAAGAAGCAACCGGCGCCTTGTTCAGGTCTTCCATATTTACCTGTGCCACCGAACCGGTGAGATCTTTGCGGTTTACCGCACCATATCCAATGACCACTACATCGGTCATGCTGTTGTCTCCATTCTTCAACGTTACCGTAAGGGGCATTTTCTGTGGCACCGGTATTTCGGTTTTTTGATACCCGACATAACTTACTTCCAGCACTGCCTTTCCACCGGTAACGTCTCTGAGTTGAAAATTTCCTTTTCCGTCGGATATGGTGACTGCGGAGGACGATCCCTTGATGTTTATCGAAGCGCCTGCCAGGGGCATTGCTTCTTCATTCACTACCTGGCCATGAATCAACAGGCCGTTTGTTTGTGCAGGCAGGGTATCTTTAGCGGATCCTGTTGAAAGGCCGGGTTGATTCTTCGTTATCGTAATGGTTTTGTCCTTGCCCGTCCAGCTATATTGGTCTCCCAAAGCCGCCTTTAATACCTGGTCGGTGGTGGCGCTGCTAAACTGAAGGTTGACTTTTTGCTGATCGTTCAACTGTTGATTACTGTAAAAAAAGGAAAAGCCTGTCTGGGACCGGATATACCGGAATACCTCGGACAGTGTAGCCTGTTTAAATTGCACGGGATATTTACCCGACGGCATTTGGGCGTTTACGGAATGGATGACGGTACAGGCAACAACCAACAGGAGTAACCGGAGGGAATTCTGTAATGAAATAAACATAAGCAATCGTTTGGTCGATACGTTTTGTCTTTAGACAGGGATGATGCAATACCGGGTGACATTTTGAAGAAATAAATTAAATAAAATAGTAGGTTTGGGGTCTAACGACTGCTATTCCTACCATGTCAACGACGGATCAAACACTACTACACCGGATGCAGCAGGGAGATGAAACCGCATTCGGTGACATATTCTCTTACTTCCACAAGCGCCTGCTGATGGAAGCTTTTTTTCTTTTGCAGGATGAGCAGCAGGCAAAAGACATCGTTCAGGAGATCTTTATCGAATTCTGGAATAAACAGCACTGGAAAAATATTCATTCGCTGAGCGCCTATCTCGGAACGGCCGTTAGAAACCGCTGTCTTAATCATCTGCAGTCCTCCAGGACCGCCGAAAAAAGACGGGCCGCTTACGAATATTTAACAAACGGGCAGCACGAAGCGGAAGATGCCCATACCCACACAGACATCCAAAAAGATAACAGGATTGATCAAATGCGCGTAGCTATTGACGAACTGCCCGAGAAAACAGCGAAAATCTTCCGGCTGTACTACCTGGAGAAAAAAAACCGCCACACCGTTGCCGGAGAACTCGGCATCAGCGTCAATACCGTTAAGACCGTATTGTCACGGGGACTGAAAGTTTTACGGTCAAAACTCAAATAGCTGTCACCCGTTTCATTGAATCACTGTCTAAACATAACCATGGAATACGACCTGGACCATATAAAAAACCTCATCTTTGAAAAATTAAGCAACACTATCCACCCTGATAATGATGATTTGCTGCAATCGTTGATCAGCAAACCCGGCCCTGCACAGGATTTGTGGAATAAAGTGAGCTCATTTTATAAGGAAGACGAAACGCAAAACTTTTTATCTTCTGTGAACACAGCGGAAGAATGGCGTGTCATTGAGCAAAGGATTAAAAAAAGAACCCAAAAAGCGAAGGTGCTGCGGCTACTGATTCCATCTGCAGTTGCTGCTTCCGTGATCCTTGCAGTCTTCCTGTTGCGGCCTTTTTTCACCTCTCCCGGGAATACAGGCATAGCCCAGGGGCCTGCTATCACAAAAGAAGACAACATTATTTTCCAGGTAGAGGGTGGCGCGGCCATCAGCCTCGATGATTCCACCCGGCAAACGATCGAGGCCGGCGGAGGTACGACACTGACGACCGATGGCAAATCGCTGACTTATGATGCCGGCAGCAATAAATGGGCGCGGATCGTTGTGCCCGCCGGAAAAGATTACAAAATACAATTATCGGATAAGTCGGAGTTATGGATCAATTCAGCTACTACCGTCCGGTTTCCCATGAATTTCTCCGGAAATAAAAGAGAGATTGAAGTGAATGGCGAAGCTTATCTGAAAGTGTCTGCCGATGCCACACATCCCTTCGTGGTACATTTACCAGGGGCAGATGTAGAGGTGCTGGGCACCCAATTCAATCTCAACAGCTATGATAGCGGACAGGTCAGCGTTGCGCTGGTAGAAGGTAAAGTAAACCTTAGTTCTGTGGCAGGCAAGGTGAAACTCAGACCCGGCCAGCAGGGAACGGTTGTAAATACGGCGGCACCGGCAGTCAGTGTTTTTGATAAAGAAGAAGTGCTGTCGTGGATGGAGGGCTACTATCATTTTCACAATGCGCCGTTGTCGCAAATAGCGGGTATACTGGAAAGATGTTATGGATATACGGTAGTAATAAGTAATAAAACTGTTGCGCCGAAACGTTTTACAGGGATGATTGATAAGAATAAATCCATCACGGATTTTTTAGACAGGCTGTCGGGAGAGGGCGAGGTGAGTTATACCTTTAAGGGTGGGGTTGTTTATTTGAACTGATGAGCGTTACCTTATCTGTTTTTCTTGTTTGTTAGCAGGAATGTTTACGATGCCGGAGGAGGAGCGAACCAGCGGCCTATTCGTCCCGGACGAAGCGCCCCGCCGAAACCTCTTCTTTTCCAAAAAGGTCTCAAAATCCAGACAGTCCGCGGTTTGTACTATCTTCACCGCTCACAATTATCGTTCACCTGCCGCTCCGATTAGTTATGCGCATACTGTGTGTTATCGTACTCTTTTTCTCCCTTTCCGCCCGTGCCCAAGTCTCTGTAACCCGCGTTCCCGATAAAGAATTATTTGCCATCGGCAAAATATGGGGACTTCTCAAATATTACCATCCCGTTACCTCGCAGGGAAAGATCGATTGGGACGCTGAATTGCTGAAAGTGCTCGAAGGACCTGCGTCCACCAAAGCTTCCCGCGTAGCCGATCAATGGATTCAGTTGCTGGACAAACTTCCGTTCGATACCCTTTCACCCGTCACCTTTACATGCGACAGCCTCACCAAACGCAACTACGACCTCCGTTGGATCGATAGGCAGGGTTTGTCACCGGCAACCCGTCAACGATTCAGAAAACTGGTGGATCAACCTGCCAACATCGCCTTTTATTACACCCGGTCGGAGAAAGAACCGATCCGGTTTAATTCGGGCAATGAAAAAGTATTTACCGATTGGAAACTCGATTACGCGTGGATCGATCTGTTCCGCACCTGGAATGCTATCGAATATTATTATCCATATAAATACCTGCTGGATAAGAAATGGGACAATGTACTGAAGGAAATGATCCCGGTATTCCGTGGTATCAATTCAACCAATGCCTATAAAAAGGCGATCATGCTGCTGACCGCCAACATCCAGGACACACATACCAGTCTCGAGTCTACTTACCAGTATGACGTGTTTGGTAAACTGACTTCACCTTTTTCATTCCAGGTAGCAGATGGCTCGGTGGTGATCACCGTAATCAAAGACGCTGAAAAAGTGAAAGCTGCCGGTCTCAGCCTGGGCGACCGCATCACCCATATCAACAACGAACCGGTCAACAGCATCATTCAGCGTCACAGCAAATTTTTGCCGGCTTCCAATAAGTCGGTGCTGAATCGCGAAGCCTATAACTTTCTGTTCAGTTCCAATGACTCCGTTTGTCTGATAAAGGGACAACATGTAGATGGCTCGTCTTTCTCCGGCGTCAAACTGACGCGCGTCGCGCGCATCTTCCTGCAGGAATGGGATCAGGACGGCATTCCCAATTATCATTTGCGTTATAAAGGGAAAGATCATGAATTTCTTGTATGGAATCAGCAACTCAGCAAACTTGATCCCGCATTTTTCCTCGACGATAAAGCTTATTTCGAATTTGCATCGCTTACCCTGAAAGACATCGACAGTTTGCTGCCTGTTGCCATGACCAAAAAAGGAATGGTGATCGACCTGCGGGGCTACAATAACAACGGCGCGTTGCTGCGCATCTTCGACTACCTTTTTACCAGTCCCCAACACTTTGGCATCAAGACACATGCTGATTTTAATCGCCCCGGCATGTATTGTTTTGAAGATAATATCGTCACCCCGGAGCTGAAATTAACGGGTAAAAATAACCCCGACGCATACAAAGGTAAAGTGGTAGTGCTGATCAATGAATATACACAAAGCGCGGCAGAGATGTGGGGGATGATTTTCAAACGCGTCCCCGGAGTAGTGTTTGTCGGCAGCCAGACCGCCGGTGCCGATGGCAACAAGACTTCTATTCGCCTGACCAATGGTAATCGCATCATTTTTTCCGGCCTGGGCATTTACTATCCCGACGGAGGAGAAACCCAGCGCATCGGTATAAAACCAGACATAGTGGTGAGGCCCACGGTCAGCAGCATCCGCAATAAAGAAGACCTGCTGCTGCTGAAAGCATTCGAAATCATCGATCAGCAGAAATAATTGCTATCCGAGGGTGTATAGCTCTTTTCTATTGCAGAAAACTGTGCTAATTTAGTAGGATAACAAGGCTGCCTGATGACAACACCTCTGCCACATTTGGACGACCGGGCCCTGCTCGAAGTGCTGACCCTGTCCGATGACCCCACGACTATTTTTACGAGTGAGGACTTACATATCGGTTTTGTAAACAATGCCATGCTGCGATTTTTCGGCAAAGACCGGAGTATCGTCGGCAAGAGATTGATCGAAGGCGTTCCCGAGCTGGCAGGCCAACCCTTTATCGATATCCTGAAGGACGTGTGGCGGAGCGGCCAAACATACCGCGCACAGGATATGCCCGCGCAACTGGAAACCAATGGCTTACTTACTACAAGTTATTTTGATTTCGAGTACAGGGCTTTAACGGATGAAACGGGCAAAACCTATTGTATCCTTCACCGTGCTACCGATGTAACAGCGAGAATAGATGCCCGCCTTCAACTTCTTCACAAAGAAAAAGAAGAACAGACGCTTATCGAAAAACTCGCCATTTCCAATGAAGGACTTTCAAGGGCAAATGAAGCCCTGCAACAAAGTATAGCAGAACTGGCCTCCAGGAATAATCAACTGCTGATCATCGAGGAGGAACTGATCGGTCTCAATCACCAGCTTCACGAGAAAGAGGAAAACCTGCGACTCACCATAGAGGCAGCCCGGCTGGGAGTGTATAGCCTTGACATTGCGTCCGGTGTTGTTACGGTAAATGAGTATTGCCGGGAAATATTCGGCTTTCCGCCTGATGCGGTTATTACCGCTGCCGATGGGTTTAATATGATGGAAGAAGATGCTCCGCGTGTTGAACGGGCTATGCGCGATTCCATTGAACAGGAAATCCTGTTTGACCAGGAATACCGCATCATCCGCAGAACAGACGGCAAGCTCCATTGGGTAAGATCAGTCGGCCGCGCGTTAAAAAGAGATGACGGACAAAAAACTACTTTCTACGGCACCATTGCCGATATCACGCAACGTAAAGAGGAAGAGCAGCGCCGGAATGATTTTATCGGGATCGTCAGCCATGAATTGCGCACACCACTCACTTCATTGAGCGGATATATACAGGTATTGGAATTGAATGAATGCGTGACGGCCGACGCTGCTGCCGTCAACATTATGATACGCGCCAAGCGCCAGGTGGATCGCATGACCGCCCTGATCAGCGACTTCCTTGATGTGGCGAGGGCGGGAGAGGGCAAAATTGAATTAAAGAAAAAGAAATTTGATATACGCGAGGTGATTGAAGCCGTACGTCATGAAAACGAGGTGACGATTGCATCACATATGCTTGAGTATGCGCCGTTGATGCCGGCTTTAGTAGAGGCGGATGCTGCCAAAATCGAACAGGTGCTCGCCAATCTTGTGGGTAACGCAGTTAAATACTCACCAAACGGAAGTAAGATCATCATCTCATCTGTTGTGGAAAAGGATCAGGTAAAGATCAGTGTGCATGATGAAGGGATTGGTTTAACACCTGAAGAGATGCCATTGGTATTTGACCGATTCTTCCGCGCCAACAATGAGAAGACAAGATTCGTGAAGGGTTTTGGTATCGGCCTGTATATCTCGCGCGAAATTGTTGAGCGGCACGGAGGAAAGATCGGCGTGCAGAGCGAAGCCGATCAGGGAAGCATCTTCTGGTTTTCCCTGCCGTTGGCGGGCTTACTGTAAACATCTTTATTTAATCTCCTGATCAATATTGTGTGATCGCACATTGTTGTGAGCGTGCTGATATCTATCCTTCCAGCAACCAGCTTCAGAAAAATTTATACCTGCTATCGAAATAATTCGATTGTAAAAAAGCTTAGAGTAGTCTATCTTTGCGGCCCCCGAAAGCAAACAAGTATCCGTCCCCATTTTCAGGGAAAAATTTTACAAGTTTAGCCACTTTATTCGCTGGATTTCATTGTAAAATAAAGCTGCAGATGTAAAAACCTGTGGAGGTAGGCGATTGGCTGTAACCTGTGAATTTTGAACAAGTTTTAAAGGAGAGATCAGATAAAATCAGATAAAACACAGAAGTCTAAATCAAAAAAAAGTAAATGAAAAAATTCTACACAATTCTCTTTTCACTGGCAGGTTGTTTTAATGTGGCATTTTCGCAATGCACACCGGCTACTGTGAGAGGTACAGCGAACCTGAATACCCCCAATTACACGTTAAACACGGCCTTTAATTCCGGTAATGCAGCGCCTGCCACCATTAATAACCTGAGCAGCGGTATGTTCAGCTTCACCGGTAGTGTAGCAGGTACGGCAAGGTGGGGGAATGGTATACAGATCCAGAACGACGCCACGGTGGGCAACTATATCTATGTACAGCCTAATAATACCAATAACACCGGTACCGCTAACATCGCCACGTACACGATCGATTTTACGGAAGCCGTTACCAACTTCTCTTTGCGCTGTGCCGGACTTAACAACCAGGACCAGCTTAGAATTACGGCTTTCAACGGAGCCACGCCCATAACGATCTCTGCCGCCAACTTCTCCGACAACGTGGCGGACCCGGGTAATTCGGGTACGATCGTGATATCGAACGGCAATACCTTAACAGGCAACAACACTGCCGGAGGTACATCTGTTAACACCAACCGCATCACGCTGAATATTCCCGGCCCGGTAACGAGGATCGTGATGACCAGCGGTAAGGCAGATGCCAACAATACCAGCACGGTTACTTTAGGCTTTACGTCTGTTTCTTACACGCGTTGTGTAAACGTTCCCCCGGATATCAATGCTACGTTCGTAAACACGGCTGTTACCGGTAATGTTGGTACCAACGATATCCAGCCCACCGGCACCACGTATGGCACAGCGGTAGCGAAGCCGGGCAACCCCACATCTGCATTACCTGTTATCAATGCCAATGGTACTTATAGCTTTACCGCAGCGGTTGTAGGAGTGTACAAATTCTCCGTACCGATGTGTCCCGGAAGTGTAGTGTCGCCCGATTGCCCGCTTATTGACCTGATCATTACGGTAAGCGATGCAAATGCCACCACCAATAAGCCCTTTGCCAATACAGACATGGCTACTACGCCAATTAACACCGCAGTGACCCTGAATACGTTGGCAAACGACAAGGCCGGAAATAATACCTCTGTGTCGCTGAATGCATCATCTGTTACTATTACGCAGGCTCCTTTGCACGGTACCGTAACAGTTAACAGCAGCAACGGTAACATCACCTATACGCCGAATAACGGTTATACCGGTTACGACACGCTGATTTACCAGGTTGCCGATCTGTCGTCGCCAACGCCGCAGACAGCTACGGCTTACCAGATCATCACCATCCTGCCGGCTGCAAGAGCCAACGGCACCCTGGCGTCCGACGACTATAACAGTACAAGACTGAATACAGCTGTATCCGGCAGTGTTGTAATCAATGACAGCGATCCTGAAGGCAATCCGCAAACGATTACAGCTCAAAATACGACTATCTCAGGTAGAGGAACGTTGTTACTCAGTACCAGTGGATTCTACACCTTTACTCCTGCAACGGGGTACAGCGGACCTGTAAACTTTCCTTACCAGGTTTGTGATGACGGATCACCGGTGGCTTGCGCAAACGCAACACTGTATCTGCTGGTGTTCCCTTCAGCAACAACACTTCCGCTGACACTTACGTCATTCAACGCTACCGTTAGTGATCGTGACGTGAAACTGAACTGGTCAACCGATCATCAGGATAATGTAAGCCGTTTTGAGATCGAACGCTCGGCGTTTGCCTCCAACGCATTTACCGTCGTGGGTACGGTAGCCGTAAATAATGGTTTGTCCGGCAGCTATGCTTTCACCGATGTGAACGCCAAGGCGTTTATGGAGAAAGGATACTACAGGTTGAAGATTATCGACAACGATGGCCGGTACAGCTATAGCCGCGTCAACCTGGTCAATTTCGGCAGCCAGATGGTTACGTCTGTAAACCCAACGCTGGTAACAGGTGGCCAGACTGTTACGCTGTATACTGGCGCGTCTGCCAGCAGACAGACTTATACCGGCGAAATATACAACCAGGGTGGACAACTGGTACGTAAATGGACAGGCACGATTGGTCAAAACAAACAGATTGAAACTGCTGAACTGCAGAAAGGTGTGTATGTGATAAGAGTAACGCAGGAAACAGGTGCGGGCTCAACGAACAAATTCATTGTGCAGTAATAAATAAGCGCCTTATTTTTTCTGGCGCCTCCCGGACTAACTGTCCGGGAGGCGTTGGTTTTAGATGAGATTAATCAGCCGGTTGAATATTGAAGGGGTGAAAATAATCTTGTGTTTCCCCTCCGCCCCCTACAACTTAATACTTATTACTTTTTTGAATTTTGACTTTTGAATTAAAAAAAGCTACGTATTCGCGTAGCTTTTTCATTTTCCAGGGTCAGCTTAATATTATTAACGAAAAGTTGCCGCCCGTCCTTGTGTAGTGGTGCGGTTGCCTTGTGTGGCATCGAGTGTACCATTTTCCACAAAGCGAATCTGCACGCTGTCTGCTGCGTTGCCCGATCCGGGATTACCCAGCAATAACACCGTGTAAAGTTTGCGCGCCTCGGTAGCGATGGTGCGCTCTTTGCTGATGGAACCGCCGTTGTTCACACGGATCGTAGCGGAACCGGGTGTTGCGGCTGTAAAGCCATTTACTTTGGCAAAGGCGGCCTGTTCATTGATCACGTTATTTCCACCTGCCGATACGGTTACCGTAGGGCGGGAAGAATCGGGAATGGCATTGATATAACGGATAAATGCCTGGCCGGTGGATGCATCGAGCGAATCGAATGCATCATGGGTAATGACTGTTTGGTAAGTACCATTGGCACCTACCAGGAATGCGGAATAATACAGGCTGTCGCGGAATTCCGCGTTGGCTGTTGCGAGTGTATTACCGGTATAATACTCATAGGCTTCTACACTGCGCGGGCCGGTATAAATGCCCAGATAACCACCGGTGTAATTGGTAAACGCCAGCGGTGTGTTGCTGATAGGACTACCCGATAAGGCAAAACCTATCGAATTCTGGTCACGCGCCAGGTTAAAGGCCATGAGGCCGGAAACAGGCACGGTGGGATTGTCATTTTTATCTTTGAGACATCCGGTAAAAATAATAGCTGCACTGGCAACAGAGAGAGTAACTAACAGGATACGTTTCATACGCTGCTTTTAATTTTTCGAGGTTAAAAAATCAGGAGCAGTGGATTGGTTCAAACGGTAACCAGATAGGTTAACAAAATAGTGCCAAAAGCGGCTGACGCTTGTGTACAGGCGGGATGTTATGAGCATCTTAACAGGAGACGTGTGCAACATGACAGTCAGGCGGTTAGGAGTAAAGAAAAAACAAGAAAATGCGGGTAATTTGGGTGAAAAGTGTTAGTTTTGCTGCCCCTGACCTGAAAAGGTCGAATGTTCGGGACGTAGCGCAGCCCGGTAGCGCACTTGCATGGGGTGCAAGGGGTCGCTAGTTCGAATCTAGTCGTCCCGACCAACGCAAAGCCCTTCAACTATGTTGAAGGGCTTTTTGCATGGAGCCGTGTCGCGGGCTTGACCGCGTAAGCGGATTCGTGTAAAAAGCAAACCGCTTCTGGCGGTTGGGCTTGCGTTGAGAACCTCCCCATCCAAAGATCATCGCAGGTAATCTAGTCGTCCCGACAGAATAAGGAAGAGGCTCTAAGAAATTAGGGCCTCTTTTTATGCTTCATCACATATACATTTTACAAAGCCTGAGGGACAGCAAGTATTACATCGGTTACACAACGGATGTTATCGGGGACGTAGCCCCGCCGTTGGCGGGGCACTTGCATGGGGTGCAAGGGGTCGCTAGTTCGATCCCGAGGTATTATCTGCCGGCCTTACTCTTTTCATTTTTCATAGCCTTATTTAACTTTGCCTTTCCGGAAAACGGGATGTAGCGCAGCCCGGTAGCGCACTACGTTCGGGACGTAGGAGTCGCTGGTTCGAATCCAGTCATCCCGACTTGACGGGACAAAGTAGAAAAGTCTACTTTTGTCCCGTTTTTATTTTGTCGTAACTTATTGTTAATCAGGTTGATATACTGAATAAAATCATTACGCCGGGCGGTTCGAACTTTGCTTCCTTCAAAAACGACTTTTTCGGGATAAATTGAACCAACATCTTTTCTTATCTCAGATAAACAGCCATCTTTTAGTGCTTCCTTAATTTCAAAAACCCGCTTAACCCCTCGTTTAATAAGGATTTGAACATTGTCAACGTCGTTATTCAGCCGAGTCAATTGTGACTCCAGCGTTGATATTTTTGAACTGTACTGTGATTTCATATCACGGTAGTCATCGGGGTCTATTTGACGTGTCGCAAGAAGGTCCCTTGCGTGTGAAAGCCTATCTTCATAATCCTTTATTTGAAGCAGAATTTCCTTCTTTTCAAATTGAACTTCATTCGTCTTATCCAGGTATTCCTTCGTGATCAATTCCTGATAGAATGCCATGTCACCAATTTCAGGAACGAAGCTCGCAAGATCCCTCAAAATAGCATCGTTCACTATTTCTGCATTGGTTCTATGCTTACACGCACCAACACAATGGTAATAGGAATAGTATTTTGTACGACCTTTGGACTTACTTCCTGTTAATAACTTTTCACACTCAGGACAGATTAAAAAACCACGCATTGGAAAGTCATCCAGGGTTTTGACTTTTGGACGGTACTTTCTTCCACGTCCATCAAGAATATCCTGCACCTCGTAATACAACTCCTCTGATATAATGGCCCGATGTTGCCCTTTTACAAAGCGGCTTTCTTCATCCTTGAATTGAGGAATGAAAATCTTGCCGCAGTAAAGAGGATTCCGTATTACCTGCCAAAAAGCATTTTTGCTACATTTCAATCCTTTTTCCTTAGCCAGCTTCCATATCTGCTCTGTATTGAAGATCCCTTTTGCAATTTCTTCAAAAGCCCATCTTAGTATCGACGCATCAGGTTCCAGCGGAGCGATGTATTTTTTCCCATTTTCCTCAGTCTTATTTATGTAAGCTACAGGTGCAAGGCCCATATATCGGCCCTCTTTACGCGCCCTTCTCATGCCATAGAAAACATTCAAAGCACGCCTGTCATTCTCGACCTCCGGAGCAGCCAGGTAAAATGCCAGCATCATTTTGTTTTCCGGTATGGAAAGATCTAATGGTTGTTCTATCGCCTGTGGTTCCACACCAAGCCCTCGCAGTACATTAATCATCTGGTAAGCATCACCTGCATTACGACTGAACCGATCCCACTTAGTGAACAATATCAGATTAACATTGCTCTTTTTCTTTTTCAGACCTTGTATCAAGCTCTTCCATTGTGGCCTGTTGAAAGACTTTGCAGAATGATCTTCGTAAATAACGTTACGAATCATTATGGAATGGCTCTCGCAATATTTGCGCAGCATCTCTTCCTGATTCCTTTGGGAGTAACCCTTGTCTGCCTGTTCATCGGTACTTACCCGAATGTATAAATCAGCAATATATACCATGACCTATAATTTAATTGCTCTTTGGGGGTTGGTTACATACCCTCAAAAATTGTTCAGTTGCTAAATCTCGAAATTCACTACTACCAACGCAGAAACAAAAATCTACATCATATTGCTCCTTGAAACGCTGCTCCTCTGATGCAAACAATGCAAAATTCCTTCCTATGCGAGACGCATCTACGCTTATCAGGAGCTGGACTCTTCCCAGGTTGTTGCTTAGATAAGCCTCTAATTCCTCCCAACCTTTTCGATTGAAATGGCTTCCCGATGAAACGTCCCAGAATACATTCACTAATTCAATATTGTTCTTCGAGCAATATTCTTCAATAGCCGCCTTTTGTCGAATAAGCGAATCGAAATTTGCCATCTCGATTTTTGCAGCCCGTAAATAGGACACCGCTCTTTTTCTAACATTTTTATCCATATCTTCTTAGTGTCTTTGTTTGGCACTAATTTACGTTATTTGGCCGACAGAAATAGTTGTTTAGCTGTAATAATTGATTACATGACTTAGCATAATGGGTTTTGAAAGCTTAATAAATTAATACGAGGAGGTTTACGCAAAAAAAAGCACCCCTTTCAGGATGCTTTAAATGATGATCAACAGAAATAGAACACTTTCGAGGTTCTTTTTGAAGATCAAATCATTATTTAAGATGATGATAGCTATAACTCAATGCTACGTTTACTTTTCCCATTAAAAAAACATTCCCATTAAAGGTTAGTTTATCGGGGTATATCATGTTTACGATAGCTCGCACATCTTCGTTATTTCCTTCTCCTAATATTTTGTCCAACCTCATGAGATCCTCCAGTCCTGATGAAAGAAGTCCGTCCAAACAAGGAACATTTGCGTTAAGGCTATCCACTTTTACATTCAACTGCTCGATTGTAGAACTGTATTGTGCTTTAAAATCGTTGTAATCTGATGCCTCTATCTTATCCGTCGCAAGAAGGTCCCTAATATGGGACATTCTTTTTTCATATTCATTTATCTGGCCCAAAAGCTGCTTTTTAGAAACCTGAATATCACTTGTCATTTCGTAATAGGTCTCACTCACTATCCGATGATAAATATCCAATATCTCCTTTTTGGGTACATATTTTTTTAACTCATCGTCAAAAGCCTTTGTTATCCTATCGGAATTGATCCGGTGCGAACATCCACGGTAACAATGGTAATACGTATAATGCCGACTTCTTCCCCTTGATTTACTTGCCGTCAGTAACTTTCCGCATTCAGGGCAGACCAGGAAGCCTTTTAAGGGAAATTCCCGCTGTGTCTCGATCTTTGGCCGGTATTTCCTACCACGTCCATCCAATACATCCTGTACACGATCAAACAATTCTTCTGATATAATAGCCTCATGCTGCCCCTCTACAAAATAGCTCTCCTCATCCTTAAACCTGGGGATGAAAATCTTCCCACAGTACAATGGATTCCTGATCAATTGCCAGAAGGCATTTTTGCTACACCTGAGACCTTTATCCTTTGCCTTTTTCCAGATCTGTGCAGTATTGAAAGCACCTTTGCCTATATGTTCAAAGGCCCATAAAAGAATTGATGCGTCAGGTTGTTTTGGAGCAATGTATTTATTGCCTGTCTCATCAACTTTGTTTTTATAACCCACCGGGGCAAGACCCATATAACGTCCTTCCTTCTTTGCCCGTCTCATTCCGTAAAACACGTTGAGGGCGCGACGGTCATTCTCCACTTCGGGCGCGGCAAGATAGAATGCCAGCATCATTTTATTCTCCGGTATAGACAAATCTAACGGTTGCTCAATTGCCTGCGGCTCAACGTTGAGGTCACGCAGCACATTTATCATTTGGTAGGCATCACCCGCATTGCGACTAAATCGGTCCCATTTTGTGAACAAAATCAGGTCAATCCGATTCCTGTTCTTTTTAAGTTGCTGGATAAGTTTCTTCCATTCCGGCCTGTTGAAAGATTTTGCAGAATGATCTTCATAAATAACGTTACGGATCTCGATAGAATGGTTGTCACAGTATTTCCGCAACATTTCCTCCTGGTTCCGTTGCGAATAACCCTTGTCAGCCTGCTCATCGGTACTTACACGGATATATAGATCAGCGATAGGTTCTCTATCCTTTTTCATCTCCCCAAATATTTTATGACCACAATCCTGGCCAGTTTTTTTAAAAACAATAACAGCTTTGCTGCTTCCTCATTGCTCATTCCCTTAGCCTCTCCGTTAAACAGTTTAAGGAGTTTTTCAGGTGTCATCTTGCTGTTTGAAAGACTGTTGTTCATCTTGTTCACTACTACTATAGACCAATTTTGGCGATTTAAAATTATCAAAGAGTTGTGGTCAATCTCCCCATGTGGCAGTGAGTGGAAGTGTTTGGCTATCTACGACACTTTCTGTTAGCCGTACTCATTTTTGCAATCGTTTATACCTCCTTTTAGTCCGCATTTACTGTGGTTAATTTTTAAATACACCATTTGAGTTAGGGGTAATTCATTTTCCAATAGAACCGGTAAAAAGGCAGCCAAGTTAAGGGGCGGCGGCGATGGCGTGCGCATAATGGCTGCGCTTCGCTTGCCACCCTTCGGGACTTATAGCACGCCCTTCGCCTTATTCCTCCCCTTGTTTGTCTGCTTTCTTTTTTCCGGTTTTTCTTTTGGAAAAATGATTTGCGAAGCGAAGCGGAGCAAAGCACAGCAGGAAAAGAGGGAAGCGAACGAAACAAAATGTAAAACTTTTAAAACGCAGAAATCATGAACATCACAGGAAGACTGACAGGGGATGCGGAAGTACGCACAACGTCAAACGGCAAACAGGTAGTAAACTTTTCGGTAGCGGTGAACGACAGCTACAAAAACAAACAGGGCGAACGAGTGGAGCAAACCGCCTTCTTCGACTGCTCATACTGGATAACCCCCAACGTAGCGAAGATGCTCACAAAAGGGCTACTGGTAGAACTCACAGGCAGAGTAAGTACAAGGGCGTGGGTAAGCAAGGACGGAGAGCCAAGAGCAGGGCTAAACTTCCATACCTCCAACATCAAACCGCTTGCAGGCGGCAAGAGAAGCGAAACGCCACAGGCTACCACGAAAGCGAACGCTGGCAACGCACAAGAGGACGACCTCCCATTCTAATCAACAATCAATCATTTTTCAAACAATCAAAATTTAAAACATCATGGCACATAATCTCAATTTCAACAGTAGCACAGGTGAATACAGTTTCTTCAGCGTACAGGAAAAAGCATGGCACGGCTTGGGGCAGATCGTACAGGACTATCCCACAAGCGAGCAAGCTATCCGATATGCAGGGCTTGATTACGAAGTCATCAAAAGTCCGCTGTTCACCAAAGGCTCAAACATCAAAGAAACTTCACAAGGTATCGTGATAGGAAACAACGAACTGGAGGTTCCCAACTACTTTGCCAACATCCGAAGCGACAATAATGCAGTATTGGGCGTAGTCGGTAAAGACTACCATATTGTACAAAACCGCGAAGCCTTCAATTTCTTTGACGCCATTGTAGACGGTGGCGATGGTATCCTGTATGAAACAGCAGGAGCATTGGGCAACGGTGAGCGCATATTCATTACGGCTAAACTACCCGACTATATCCGAGTAGGTAACGGTGATGATATTACGGAAAAATACATCTTCCTGACAACCTCCCACGATGGAAGCGGAAGCATTACGGCAGCGTTCACACCCATTCGCATCGTTTGCCAAAATACCCTTAATGCTTCGCTCCGCAACATGAGCAATGTGGTACGTATCAAACATACCGCAGGAGCCAAACAACGTTTGGAAAATGCGCACAAGGTAATGGGACTGGCGAACACCCTTAGCAACCAATTGCAGGATATTTTCAACAATTGGACAAAAGTAAGGGTAACAGACAGCGAAGTAAGGAAACTGATACAGCTTGCGCTTTGCCCCAACAAGGAAACCCTTGACCTGCTCAAAAAAGGTGCAGAGGATGAAGTTTCCACCGTGTTCAAAAATACCGTTGATGATGCCTTTGCCTATGCAATGATAAGCGATACACAGCAGATGGACACCACTAAAGGCACATTGTTCGGAGCCTACAATGCTGTGACTGGCTACTATCAGAACGTAAGAAATTACAAGGATGGTGAAGCCAAATTACAGAGCATCGTATTAGGTGGTACTGCACAGTTAAAGACCCAAAAAGCTTTTGAACTGTGTACCTCATTTGAAAAAATCGGTGCAGACGTTTTTGAACTCAATTAAGTAACCAAAGGCGACCGCCTGTAAAGGTGGTCGCCTTAAAAAACTTACAGATATGGTACTCGAAACCTTTATAGCAACCGTAAAACACGATAACGGCAAAATCCGGTTCAGGGTTGTATCACTAAGCGGAGAAAAAGGAGTAATCGAACAGATAACTGCGGCAGAGGGATGCCCTGAAAGAGCCATCGTTAAAATAAAAAAGATTGATAACGATAAAAAACGGTAAGGTATGAAAGCAAAATCAATAGACGAAGCGAAAAGTTACGCTAAAGCACAAAGCCTGAATAAAGATAACGAGGATGTGGCTATATATATCATTCATTGTAACCGCACAGCATCTTTCTATGTTGATACCGATGGTTTAATACGACTGTGGGAACAGCTAATCGGCTACTATATCAATGGGGTTTTTACTTCTGAATAATTACACTCATAACATTAAAAATTCAAAGCAGAATGAAAACGATTAGTATAAAGCTATACACCTTTTCCGAACTGGAAAAGGAAGCACAGGAGAAAGCAACGGAGCATTTTAGATACTTTAACACCGACCATAACTGGTGGGAAAGCGAATGCGAGGATTTTATAACTATCTGTTCATTAATTGGCATCCATATAAGCCTGAAAGAGATTTATTTCAGAGGGTTTTATTCGCAGGGAGACGGGAGTTGTTTCATTTCAAAGATTGATGTATCTGCATTCATTAAAGGTATAGCGGAACAGGCTTGGAAAAGCTATGCCCCCACACTGGAGCTGAACATACAGCCATGCACCATTGACAGGCGTGTAATAAAACTTATCGAAAACAGGACGATAGAAATGCCAATGTGGACAGACAAACCCCACATGGGTTACTATGTAGCATATTATTCTGAAAGTTATTTACATGGGGATAGCGACAGGCAACACACTTTAATTGAGGCTGAAATCGAAAAACTGGACGTGTGGGTATTGCGGGCATTAGAGCAGTTAAACAACTATCTATACAAGTGCCTTGAATGTACTTATGATTATTTGATAAGCGATGAAGCCATACAAGAAGTCATAGAAGCGAACGAGTATCATTTTACGCCAAATGGAGTGCATACTGACTGGCTTTGTGATTATGCCGAATAAAAAATCAGCGACAATGAAACTATCTATAACAGATTTAAATGGCCACCCGATTGAAGTCGCAGACCTTGATAAAGCAATCAGGATAACAGGCGAATACAAAACGTACGGGCATGAGGACAAAAGTTTCTCCGAGTTGGACAAAAGGCAACGTGCCTATTGGACGGATATGCACGAGAAGCTAACGGCATTAAAAAACCGATTAAAGAACAACAAAATCATCAAAAAATGAACGCAAATTTTTTTAGTCAGATAGCAAAGATGGACATCACAGGTGATTTACATCTGATCATTTCAAAGGGTGCAGATGATACCCTTATTGTTTCCACACAATTGAACAATGAGCATTGCGGAGACGATGCAAAGAACTGCATAGTTCCGCTCAATCTAAAGGGAACAGCAGCGGAACTGGACGAGGGATATTTTGAGCGGATAGCCGCACCCATCGAAAAGGCTTCGGGCTTAATGGTGAATATGGAAGCCTTTTTAAAACAATTGGAGGAAGCGCAAAAGCAATCTGCGATGGAAAAGGAAAAAGCAGAGAAAGAACGCAGGGACAAGGAAGCAAGGGACAAGAAGTACAAAGAAGAGATGGCAAAGGCGGACGAACTGGAAAAAGAGGGCAAGCACCGTGAAGCGTGGATGAAAGTACCCGACCCTACCGAATACCCTGACCATGCCGAAGCGATACGCAAACGCAAATCACAATTGTCCGACAAGTTCGCATCACCGAGCCTTTTCGGAGCAGAGTAAAAAAAATTGTTCAACGCCAAAATTCAGTAACCATGTTATTAGCAACACAGTTAGAACGCATATTCCTGTTTGAAGACAAAGAGCAGGAAATCAGATTGACAGACCCCGAACCGAAATGGAGCGTACAGGCGGTATTGAATTTCTATTCCAATACCTATCCAATACTCACCACTGCAAAAATATCCGCACCTGTTATCAGGGAAGATACAGTGCAGTATCGCTTTGAGAGTGTAATGGGTACGAAAGGTTAAACGCAAAAAATATAAAACGATGACTTATGCAACAACATATCATATCGGGTACGATACGCATACCCAAAGAGCCAAAGCAAAGACGGTTGCACCGCCAGTTGAACGAATTTACCAACTGGATGAATCGCCCAAAGGACGCAGGCGAAATACAAAAGGACAAACGGCAGTCTGTACCGATAACCATGTTGCCAATGGTTTTCTAAGGACTTCATTTCTTCCGAAACTGAACGAAACGGAAACGGTACAGGCTTGCAGGAAATCTGCAAAAACGGAGAGGGATTTTTATAAGTCCCTTTCCCGACTTGCCGGGCATTACTGCATAGAGCCTATGCCAACGCAGTCCTATGGCTATCCGTACAATATCGCATTGGCATTGTGGGACACGCAGGAACAGTTGAGCAAAAAAGTGAGGGATTGGGAAGAAATCAAACTCTTACAGGATAGCAGGAAAACGTATTTGACGAGCGAGGAACGATACAATACAGGTTCTACACTGTTCTATATCCCTGTAGTTCCTTTGTACCGGATGCTCAGAGACCCCAAAAGAAAACATACCGCACAGCTTTTATTATCGGTCTGTACCTACCTCTATCATGTAGTGGATATACCGTATTACAGGCAGGAAAATAGTTTCCTGTACTGGCAGTATGAAATGCTGAAGGAATGGGTAGTTAGCGATGAATATACAGACGAAATGAGTAGCTACCTAAGCGAATTGGAACAGGCTGAATGGATTGGCGACCGCATGGAACAGAAGATTTTCCACCGTGCCAACCTGACCTTTTTTAAAGAGCGTCTGACCCGATTTAAAAGCACAGATGCGTTAGACCTCGATTGTCTGACACTTGCCCAGGAAGCGTTTGAACTATACCAACAATACCCTAATGAAAACGTATTTCGCAATGCCCGACCCAATGGCGAAGCCGAAGAAGACGACATGGAATATGTTGTCACAATGGACAAGTATGTTTCCTTTTGTGCCGATGGCAAAGGCTGGCTGAATGAAAATTTGGAGCAATGCGTAAATACGGATTTACAGGAATACGGGCAAATGGAAGAACCTGTTATTCTCAAATGCTTTGATGGAAGCGATATAACAGGAAATAACCTTGATTTTGAGAACCGCCTGTTTACCCTCATGGAAGAACTGGCATACCTACTTAGCAACATTTAAAGACGGAAATCATGAACGATATAACAGCAAACTTCGGAACACTTTACCACCCCAAATCCGCTTTGGTATTCTATCAAACGAAGGGAACGAATACAGACACCTATGTAGAATACTTCGACATGGATAGTAACGGTACACCGATCAATGCGCATCCATTGACAATAAGAGAAGCCAACCAATTGGCAAAAGCATTGAAGACGGCAAAGGAAGAAAAAGAACCCTGCCTGAAAATTGACGGCATTTTAGGTAACCACATTTTGCATCTTGACCCGCAAAAAGGCATGGCTATATGGTTTACCAAAGCCACGCAAAGGGAATTGCACTTTACGGAAAAGTTGGGGATTCCCAAAGGAACAGCCAATGTACCGCCCATGTTGTGGGTGGCAGGAAGGAACAGCCTTTGCGTTTTTGCATTGGGCAATAACCGCAGACCCACCGCACGTACAACGCTCTATAATGCCCCATTTTTTAATGTGTACGAAGATGGAAACGTATGTATGGGAACGGTAGATGTGCGTATTAAGAACACCTCATCACTGGAGGAGTTTATCACTGCATGGGAAGGCTATTTCTTTAATTCCTATTTCAGCCATCTGATGCAGGACTACAATCCGGTTAACGGCAATTGCGTAAGCCTTTGGGAGCATCTTATCGCAACTGGAGACGTATTCCCGAAGGACGTACTAAAAAAGAGTAACATCACCTTAAATGATTTTTTATAATGAATACAGATAAAATAAAAGTCCATTTTACGGACAGTGATTTAATAAATGCCACTAATCCCGTAACAATAAACCTTGTCGGTGCAGGTGGTACAGGCTCCAAAGTTCTTACAGCCTTGTTGGAAATGAACCATAGCCTTACATCTTTGGGACACGCAGGTTTACACGTTCGTTTATGGGATGACGATATTGTAACAGATGCCAATTTGGGGCGACAGCGTTTTGCAGCATGTGAAACAGGGTTGTACAAATCCGTAACCCTGATCAATCGGGCAAACCGTTGCGAGGGTACAAACTGGAAAGCCGAAAACCGAAAATTTGAAAGGGATAATTTGGGCAGAATGCCCGAACATGCAGGAGCAAGTATTTTCATTACCTGCGTGGATAGTGTAAAGACAAGATTTGAAATAGCCGATATATTGAAAAGGCTCAACAGCGGTCGCTATTACACGAACCGCCCAAGCTACTGGCTCGACTTTGGGAACAGCCAGTACACCGGACAAGTTATACTATCTACAATAGGAAATATCCGACAACCAAACTCACAGAAATATGAAACGGTAGCGAACCTTCCCTTTGTTACCGAAGAATTTGGCGACTTGCTGAAGCGAGCCGAACAGCAAGACGACACACCAAGCTGTTCATTAGCGGAAGCATTGGAAAAGCAGGATTTGTACATAAACGGCTCACTTGCGCAAATGGGCTGTTCGCTGTTATGGAACCTTTTTCGCAAAGGGCTTATCCAATACAGGGGCTTTTTCCACAATATTGGAGAGTTCCGTACTCAACCCATTCCGATAACCTGACCTGAACCCCGATAGTTATCGGGGCGGGCAAAAAGACACCCCCTTCCGCTGATCGGGGCAGTCTTTTTGCTTGGAAGCGGTGCAACCCCTTGGTAAAATGCGCCTGCATCACCATCTCATTTCTGCATTTTACAAACAGGTTGCGGAGCCATTCGTGGGATATTCATTATCCCCTTGTTATTTTGGCGAACTTCTTTTCTTTCCGCATCAGCGGCCAAAGAAAAGAAGCAAAAGAACGCCGCTTTTATTGCCGACTGACAAGACTACTTTCTTTCATGAGGTGGCGAAAAAGAAAGTAGCAAAGAAACCTAAGATTGTGATCGAGGTTTAAAATAGTCCTTTACCACTTGGCATATACCAGCACTGAAATAACGTCCCCCACCGCAGATGACCCGGATGGCCTTTGTCAGTTCCAGGGGATCTGCTCCTTTAAGGATATATCCGTCGGCTCCATTCTGAAGCATTTGCACCACATCCTTTTCATCGTCGTTTATGCTGAACGCCAAAAATTTCAGAGGTGGATATTTTGCCCGTAGTGTTTTGACCGTCTCAAAGCCGTTCATAATCGGCATATTGACATCAACGATACACAGATCGGGAAGCATTTCACAGGCTTCTATTTTCATCATTGCCGCCTCGCCGTTTTCGGCTTCAAACACGGTTTCAAAACCTTTTTCTTCGAGAAACTGGCAGATACCCTCCCGAAGTAGATCGTGGTCATCTATGATGGCTATTTTTATTATTTTTTGTTCACTCATTACTTCCATTTTTATTTGAGTTAAAACGTCCCTTGTTAGCAGGGACATTGGGCATTTTGGTTGTGCGTATATCCCTCACGTTATGAGAAATTAACCAGTCGTAAAATCGCCCGACATCATCGGGGGTAAACCGTATCAATTCGCCATTTTTAAGGGAGATGATAAAAAGGTCGATACTGACCGTAAAAGCTGATAGCTCAGCGGCGGGAATGTTGAAGGCGGGATAGGTTTCGTTGCCAGTGTCCATATTTCTGTTTTTTTGGTTTAGTGGAGCACTGTACAAAAAAAAGAGCGCAGGCAACCACACTTACCGATACTGGGGCACTGGTATGCCTGTCTCCGAATAAGCGAGCGCCCACGCCATAGCATGAGCGTTCTTACTTATTGTCTCGGAGATATAAAAATTACCAGTTTTCAGTATCGAGACTTAAAGCAAAAACACTTTAAGAATTTCAATATATTTTCGCAAAGATACCAAAGTCCTCTTTATTATAAAAATGACGTATCATTGGAAGCATAATTTTGATCCAATGCCTGAAAATGTAAGCCATTGAGATGTTTTTTTTGGCACAAAAGAAAAGCCCCGAAAATCGGGGCTAAGATTGGTCATTTGTAATGGCCTGTTATTGGCTTGTTGTTTATTGAGGCTTGTAAGTAAGTTCTACCACTCCCGATCTAAAAACATTGGTACTGATTAGTTTCAGTCCTATACGGCTTTTCAAATCTTCAAACAAAGGTTTCCCGCTTCCCAAAACTACCGGATGTACCGATATTTTATAGATGTCAATAAGTCCCCAATTTATAAATGTCTTTATAAGGTTTGCGCCCCCGTACAGCCAAATATCTTTACCGCCTTGCTGTTTAATTTCTGCTACTTTATCGGCGGTATCTAAAGTGATGAAGGTCGCTTTTTCATCCGCCCTGGGCTGATGTGAAAAGACGAACTTGTTTTTTGAATGTATGCCCTTCCACATCATTTTTTCCGCCGGGCTTGTATTTTCATCCGGCTGATAATTGCCCCACGCATCATAACTCACCCTGCCATAAAAAATCGTGTCGATGCTTTCTATAAAAGCATCAAAGTTCATATCATCATCCATAATGCACCAGTCAATTTCTCCGTTTGCCCCTTCGATAAAACCATCCAAGCTAACTGCTAAATTTAAAATCACCTTTTTCATATCAATCCATTTTTAGCAAAATTAGGAATTGGTCTATGTTCAGACTTTGGAAAAAAGCGACAAAATTAAAGTTGGGACGGAGCAACGCCTGTGTTTCTTTTTATTTCATTGGCAAGGTGCGAATGGTCATAAAAACCACACTTAAAAGCAATATCCAATAAACTCCGCGCTTTGTCGGAATTTTTAATTAAGGACAAAGCATTTTGAAAACGTACAATATTTGAGTACTCTTTTGGCGTAACGCCTATATGTGTTTTGAAATTTCGCTCTAACCACCTTGCTGTAACGAAGTTTCTTTTGGCTATTTGTGCTATACTCAACTGACCGTTTGATTTATGAATATCCTCAATAACAGATTTCAATAATCCATTTTGGGTTTGTAGCCTGTCGGTAAAGAAAATGTTGAGATAATCGGTTGGATTTTTAATAAGTTTTTCAATGCTAAATGAATTTGATTTTTCAAATTCAACGGTCTTGCCAGTCAGCTCATTTTGTGCGACAAAGCTGTAAAAATTTGAAAAAGTCGCTGGTTTCAGGCATACCCCCAACAAGTGGGTATCGGCTTCAATGAAACTGTCTTTGAAGGAAGTCATCATTCCCACGGCATACGTTTTACCGAAGTCCATACGAACCGCTCCATTGTCAGTAATGCAAGCATTTCCTAAATTGACAACCAGTCCCGGACACCCGTCCGGGAAATTCCGTTGCCATTGGTTATCGGTATCATCACCTTTTAATTCCCAAAAGGAATGGATGTATGGCTCCAATGTTATACAAGGTTTTAATTCTCTATATTTCACTATCCTGTGGTATCGTTTAGTTTTTGAAGCAAATTGGAATGCTCATCGCGGGTTTTGTATTTCTATATTTTGGGATGCCTTTTCTTTTGCCTTTTTCTGTCTCGAATAGCTCCATAAGAATAGTACTCCAAAAATTATCAACGCATAGGCTATCCATTTGCCAACCCGTTCAATAAACTTAATGGCAACCGACTTTTCATAAGATGAAAAGCCCTCAGCTCCGGTCGGACTGCGCCGGTAAAATTTCCTCCGATTAATCCAGTATCGCAAACCTAACCCTAACACCAGCGCTATGATACCCAACACCAATGACGCAATCATATTCTAAATCTTTAAAATTTCTACGTATAAATTTAAGAAAATTAATTGCGATTTTCTGTTCCAAATGTATTCCATTACAAAACATTCCGTTGAGTTCGGTTACTCCGAACAAGCGCAAGACAAAATCCTGCAAACAACAATAGTCCCCGATCATAAATACTTCGGGAACTATTGTTCAATTTTTAGGCCCCTAAATTTTAGTCGCTACTATTGAATTGAAAGCTCACTTGCTTTTCATTACCGAAATTATCCGAAATCCAGATATCAAAGGATTGTGATACCGTGGAAGCCGAAGTATAATACAGCCTGAACTGTGTTTGCGGTAGTGCGTATAGATCATTGGGCAGGTATGGAGTTTCATTATAGTACCGTAAGGCTCCTATACCATCGTACTGAAAGTAACGGATGTAATACTGTGCGTCACTGAAGTTGCCCGCACGTTGTATGGTAATTCTTATCTCAACGGTCTGTCCGCTTTCTACATCTGCCGGTACTGGCATTACCGTTACTTCAAAGGGATAGTTTTGTTGTATATCCAGTTCATTCTTATCGCAGGATGATAATGCTATACTACTTGCTATGACCATAACAAGCATCCATAAAAATTTGCTTTTATTCAATAATCTTTTCATTGTTGTTCTTTTTTAAAAATTAAACCTTAGCCCTATTCCTGCCGACGGGCGGAACTGTTTTAAATCCGTTCCCCATACTACTTTGGTACGCCCTTGCAGGAGCAATACAAAACGGTCGGACAGGTATGTTTCCAAAGACAAACGTCCCCCGGCTCCGTAAACGAAATTGTCGTTATCCAGGATGGTTGCCCCGTCGTACAGCGTTGCCTTACTTCGATTAACGGTTTCATAACCTGCAACAGCGGTTAAGCCTGCGTTCAGGGTGATGCTCTTTCTTGCATTGCCCAACACCTGAAGACTGTAACCCATTTCGCCCGTATAGGCTTCCAATGGGATCTGCAAATCCCTGTAATCTGCAAACTGGTGGGTGTACTCCGCCGCCCATATCCAGTAATTGCCGTTCTTTCCGTTAACCGTCAAGGTTAAATTCAGGTAGTAGTTTTTGTCCGCGTCTTTGGACAATAAGCCTGCATTTACTTCCAGCCCCTTTTGTTTGGGGAGCATACGCTGTGCCTGCACTGTCGTAATGCTTATCATGGTAAGCATTACGACAAAAATGTATTTTCTCATTATTCTTATTTTGGGGATTAATTGATTTTTAAGTGCATATCCCTTATGGGCCTCGCATGTACCAGGTCGGCGTTTTCCACTTGCAACACCTGCTGCCGTCCGCCATTCTTTTCAAAAATTTCGATAATCAATACCTTGTCATCGGTCATGGTAAACTGGTCGAGCAGGAAAACGTTTTGCTCAACCGTGTTACCCCCAATTTCACCCAGTGGTTTGTACATACGCAACGGGGTCAGTGGCTTTTCCTGCACTACGGTACGTTTTGCCACTTTCTTATCCACCACCTTAAAATTTACGAAGTCAATCTGAAAAGTCACATTGCTTTTGTTGCGCAACTCCGTATGGAAATAAAACTTACCGTTTTGAATATAGATGCCCTTTAATAAAAACTGGATGCCGTAGCTTTTTGCGCCGATATGCTTTACAATCCTTTTGTTCCTTTTGTAAATGGTTTCCATAAGCAACCCCGCCAGTGATGGTAAATTATTGCCTAATTCCTCAAACAGTACATCGTTGCCGTTTTCTCTGTCCGAAGCCTTTTGCATCGTCAGCAGATCATAATTGAGGGTTGCAGGAGAGGCACTGTAAAAGACGTTGAAGTTATAGAAACGCCCGTCATCGGTAATCACCGAAAAATTGGTTTCTTCGTCAAAGTCCCTAACGGCAGCCTTTACACGCAGTACGTTTTTTGCATCCTCTGCCTCGCCACTAATCAGGTATTCACTGCCTAAATCAACGTAACGGATTGCTGCGGGGAATATTAAATGGGAAGTCTTGTTATAAGTTACCTGCATCTGATAAGGTTCAATCTTACCCAAATCCAGTTTAGTTGTCTTGGATGCGATTTGCTGTGCTTGGATGTTTGTATTAAAGGCTATAAAACAAAACATTGCCATGAGGCTTTTAAATATTGCTTTCATTTTTCTTTCTGATTTTTAACGTTCAACATTAATTTTTTGAAACAAGGAAAAGTTGATGACCGGCTTTGACGGTTACTTTCGGTGTTCTCACTTTTTTGGAGAAGTAACCCGCTATGCCCTGCACCACGCCACGGCTCAAATCGCCTGCCGCCTGCTGTCCTGCGGAACGGGTCATCATGATGGATGTGCCGGAGGTTTGGCTCATGTTGGAAGCGATTTCCGCGAGCGCATTCATTTCAGGAGAATATGGAACATAAAGTCCTTGTTGCCCGTCAAGGTCATAGATGGTTATATCCACCGGAATGATATTGCCTCCCACTTCGATAGAAGTAACCTTTAGCTGTAATCTTCCATTCTGGAATTTGGCATTCGCCGTGATCATCGTTCCTTGTGGAATAGTGCGGTTTGGCGTTTTGGCTGACTCCAGTAGCCGGAGGCGTACGCCGCTCCTGTCGATCACTGTTTGTGTCTCCTGTACTACCGCACGGATGCTGTTTTTGGGCTGTACAACCTGTTCATTTGATCCCGCTGTATAAAAGCCCCGGTTCCTGTTCTCATTCCAGCTTGCAAGGAAAGCACTGTCAGTCGGCTCTCTATAAAGTGTGGATATGGTATTTTTCCTGGCGGGAGTAAATGCTACAAACTGTTCCCTCTCTGTGGCCTTAGCTGAAACGGAACCCGCAGAATCAACTATTCCTTGTTGTGTGGGATTGTTCATGCCTGAAGGCAGATAGCGTGAAGCCATCTCATAAGATTTTTCCATCAGGTCCAGTTGATCCTGCACCGTAGAGGTCGGAGGCACATTCTTTTCTGCCAATTGTTCTTTCAGTTCTTCGACCTGCTTACGAAGTTCCTGTGTCGCATAATTGTCATCCTGATAGAACGAACTGAGGGTGCTCTGTGCATTGCGGTAACTATTCAGGGCAGGATTACCCGATTTCCTTTTGCCATCTCCATAGCCAGTATCTTCTCCAAAGCCTTCATCCGGCTGCTCCACCTCCCCATCAGTTGCACTGTCACTGTTCCAATAGTCAGAAAGCGAAGTCAGCGCATCGCGCTTTTCCTGCATTTTCTTTTCGAGCATCTCCTGTTCGTAAGCCTTTTGTTTATCCGATTGAAGTCCTGCATCGGTTGCCTGCGGCACGGCATCGTTCAAACCAATATCCTCTACTTTTTTCTTGTCGGAAGAAGGTTTAAAGATCAGGTACATGCAACCGAGAAACACAATACCCATCAGGATAAAAATGATCGGCTTTTTAAGTTTTTCAGCCTTTTTCTGCGCACTCTCTTTAGGTGCGTCTGTACCAGTTTTCTGATCATCTTCATCGACCAGAAAACTCACTCTTTTGCTTTCATTATCTTTCATACATTTTATTTTTTAGAATTTTTGAAATACTGTCCTGCGATTGAGCCGAGGACTTATTTTGCTTGATAACCGGGTTCTCGATATGCTCAATGTTTATTCCCTCATTGGATTTCCCTACGTCATAACATACTTTAACGAGGACGATGATGGACAGTAACGCATAGCCAGCGAAGAGCAACAACATATATCGGTGTTGTTTTTTCCAGGGCAACTCACGCCACCGTTCATCGAGCCTATCGATCCGGCTATTGATGATTGTTCTTAAATTTTTCATTCCGTAACTATTGTTGCGATTTATATCCTTCGCCCGGTGCGGGAAACAACTTTTTGTGTAGCCGCATCACTGACCATAGCAATGGCCTCTGTTGATTTTGGTGCAGCAATCGTAGACAGGTTTGTTAACTCCGTTCTTTTCAACGGTTGACCGAAGCGATCTTTTTTCGTGACCTCCATTTTTCGGAGGTTAAATTTTCCGTTCCGGTATTGTACCCACATGCTGCATTCAACCCGCGCTTTGTCTTCACCCGACCATTGCAGATAGCCCGTTAACAACAACACTGGCTTCGGTACGCCCGCAGCACCTTTGCGGCAGTTGTTCAGGTATCCGCCAATACTTTCTTTCAGCTTCCCGGCATACGCACCCTGCGTATGGAAATACCCATTGTATCCTTTGTCAGTAAGAATTTTTGTAAACGAGTTCAAATCTGATAATGCTTCCATAAGATTGTTTTTAGCGATCAATAACTTCCACATCCTTGTTTTCCAGCACTGAGAATTTCTCAATGTTGAAGCCTTGTGGATTGTTGTCGGATCGAACAGAGTTGACCAGATAGCAGGAGGTGACCAGGCTGCGCCTTGTTACATTGCTTGAACGGATGATAAACTGTTTGGCATAAGTTCTTACGGCATAGGGGTAGTTATCAAAATTGCAGACTACACTGTCCACTTCGATGCGTTGCTGTACGTTGCCTGATATGATCCGGTTGTAATAACCCTTTTCCGCAAGATCCTTGTAATAATCAAAGGTGCTTTTATCGGCAAGGTTGAACGCCCGTTTCATATTGCTTTCGATGGCATTTTTGTCCGGTGCCAGCGTAAAGAACAGTTCATGAAAACGGCGTACATGCTCACGGGCTTCCACCGGTCTGTTAATACTTGCATCCTGCGAGAGCGCCAGCATCAATGACTTTCCGTTGTCAAGTACATAAACCTTTTGCCGTTGCAACTCCGAAAAGCGGTAGGATTGCCAAACGGCATATCCCACCACGCTGATGCAGAGCACGGCAAATACAATAGCATATAGCCTGATTTGCCTGAAACTGTTTTCAATGTTTCTTAAAGTCTTAAATTCCATTTTTATTAATGATTAATTATTTGTTCAATAACCTGCCGCCAATATTACCTGCTACGGCCCCCGTACCGGCACCTGCGATATTGCCTGTTTTTCTCGCTGCCCGATCTATATTTTGTGTAAAATGGCCTGCACCACCAGCCTGGATTACCCAACCCGCTACGGTTGGAATGGTGAAGTAGCCCACAATACCAATCAACATGAATATGACATACACCGTGTTGGAGGTATCGGGTATATAGGTGGGATCAGCCAGCATCTCGATGTCCCGCTCCAGTATAAGCGACTGAATTTTGGCGAGCATGGAGCTGAACATATCGGCGATAGGCAACCACAGATACACGCTGATATATCGGGTGAGCCATTGCGTAAGGGTAGAATGGAAGCCATCCCACACCGATATGGCAAAAGCTATAGGCCCTAATATGGACAGCACAATGAGGAAGAACGTTCGTATAGTGTCAATGACCAATGCCGCCGCCTGGAAAAGCATTTCCAGCAATTCCCGGAACCAGTCGCGGATACTTTTCTTTAGATCGTACATTCCCCTTTCCATGTACATACCCGACATCGTTACCAGATCGGAAGGTGACCAACCCAGTTCGTCCAGCTTTTTATCAAACTCTTCGTCCGATACCAGATAGGCGGTTTCGGGATTACGAAGCATTGCCTCCCTTTCCAACAGGTCTTTTTGCTCTTGCAGCTTATTCAGGTCAAGTACCTGGTTTTCCAGCATGGCATTTGTGCCTTTCACCACCGGGCTTAATACCGCATTGATAGTCCCCAGCACAATCGTTGGGAAGAACATTATGCAAAGCCCGATGGCAAAAGGTCTTAAAAGAGGAAATACGTCTATCGGTTCTGCCCGGCTCAACGCCTGCCATACCTTTAGAGCAACATAGAACAGTGCGCCCAATCCGGCTATACCTTTTGCCACTGCCGCCATATCTGCCGATAACGGCACCATCTCATCATACAGTGAGCGCAGGAGTTCATGAAGATTATCCCATTCCATAACTTACCAGTATTTTTGTTCAGCAGTACCATACAGCTCCAGCACCCTTTTGGTATTGTTCTGTTTTTTTGCCCGCAGAATGCTCACTGAAATATTCTTGTTGGTATAGTAGCGAACAAGACTGTGATAGTCTTTTACTTCCTTGTACACACGGTCGATGACATCCATGCGCTCCTTGTCGTTCAGTGAGAGTCCATTGGAAGAAACAATCTGCTTCAGCTCCTTCAGCAGTTCGGTACTTTCGTTCAATAATGTGGAATAGCCGTTGGCAATAGCGGAAAGTTCCTGCGGTGAGAAGTTGGGATCATTCATCATTTTTCCGAAATTCTTTACATACATTTCGGAAACATCACCCACCAGTAGAACGGTCTGTTGTACCTTACGTGCATCTTTGACAAGGTTGTTCACGGCTTTGAGTTTGTCGTAATATTCCTTGCCCTGGTCATAGACCTTTTTTACTTCGTTGAAATTCTTTACCACATTGGACACAGTGGATGAGGTCTGTACAATTTCGTTGGCACTGTTGAGAATGCCGGAAATCAAATTTCCGGGGTCAGTTACCACAAATTGTGCTTTTGCGGAAGGTATTACAGCAAGCATAATTGCTGTACACACCATTAACATGATCTTTTTCATTGTTTCCTGATTTTTTTTAAATGATTAATAATTGTTTTCTTTTACAGGTGGAAGGCGTTATATTTTTCTGCCCTGTTTTCTACCTACTTCACGGGATTGTTTCTGTTGCAGATCATTAAGCCGGGTAAAGAAATCCTGTAGGCTTTGAGGTTGGGTTGCAGCAACATCCTTACATAGTTTTGCAAAATCCTGACTTTCCTTATCACCAGGATCGGCTTCAAATATTAGCGCCTTGTTGCTACCGATGGGCAGCGTGATTTTTTCTTTTTCCATCTATCCTGATTTTTTACATGATTTAAAAGTTGTCTGCTTTCTCACGTCTTTGTTGGGCAATTCGTTTGATAGCCATTTCTACATTGCCACCCAGTTCATGGGCGAGTTGCATCACTTCCATTTTTTCTGACTCCTCCGTGGTATAGGCGAGGTATTCTTCCAAACTCACTTCGGTAGCATATACAGCCGAGTGCGTGCCGCCCAGCCCGATCCAGACTTCCTTGTAAAGCCTGCTGGCATCATTGTTCATATTGATGGAAAGGATCTGGGATTTTTCTTTTTCGGTGAGACCAAGCATTGCCTGGATGTCATCGAATTTGTTCATGTATTTGCGCTGGTCTAATAAAATTTTACAGTCGCTATTGTTAATGATACTTTCCTTCACGATGGGAGACTGGATAATATCATCCACCTCCTGTGTCACGACGATGGCCTCGCCAAAAAATTTGCGGACGGTTTTGAATAAATATTTTATGTACTCCGCCATTCCCTCTTTCGCAATGGCTTTCCACGCTTCTTCGATCAATATGAGTTTACGCACGCCCTTTAGCCTGCGCATCTTATTGATGAATACCTCCATGATGATGATCGTTACGATGGGGAACAAAATTTTGTGATCCTTTATCGCATCGATTTCAAAGACTATGAAGCGCTTGGAAAGCAGGTCCAGTTGCTTATCGGAGTTCAATAAGTAATCATACTCACCACCTTTGTAATAAGGCTCCAGCACGTTGAGGAAGTTGGCAAGATCAAAGTCTTTTTCCCTTACTTTTTTTTCTTCCAGCACCTCCTGGTAATCGCCCTTTACATATTCATAGAAGCCATTAAAGGATGGGAAGTCCTCACGCTGTTTGATGCGCTCTATATAACCGCTAACAGCGTTGGACAACGCCACTTCTTCCGAACGCTTCGGGGGTTCATCATCACGCTTCCATAGCGTAAGGACCAGCGTTTTGATGCTTTCCCGTTTCTCAATGTCAAACACGCCATCATCTGTGTAAAATGGATTGAACGCAATCGGGTTGTCTTCGGTGTAAGTAAAATACACACCATCTTCGCCTTTCGTCTTACCCTTGATCAGTTCGCAAAGACCCTGATACGAATTACCTGTATCGACCAATAGTACATGAGCGCCTTGCTCATAATACTGCCTCACCATGTGATTGGTGAAGAATGATTTTCCACTTCCAATTTGGAGGGTTGGCGGGCTACTCAATTAAGAATAGCCCGCCAACCCCCGGACGGGCCTAACACGAAGCGATTGCGATTCGTGATTATGCCCCGCTTCATGGGCAAATCCGATATGTCTAAATGTATGGGCTTGCCGGTGAGCCTGTCCGCCATCTTGATGCCGAAAGGCGATGGCGAACTTTGGTAATTGGTTTCTTCTGTGAAGAAACATAGCGCGGGTTCAATGAACGTGTAAAAACTTTCTTCGCTCGGAAAGTCGCCGGCATTGCCCGGCATCGCCGCCCAATACAGCGTAGCAACGTCAACAGTATTATGTCGTGGCTTACATTCCATTAAAGCCAGCGCACTGCCGGTATCGTTCTTCAGGTGCTTCAGTTCATGGGGATCATCCGACCATGCGATCACATTGAAATGCGCCCGGATGGAGGAAAGCCCGAAGCTGTGCGCTTCGTTCAGGTACTTTTCTATCCACTCCTTATTGATCTGGTTGGCTCTGCTATACCTTGCCAGCGAGTGCATATTCCTCGCGGACTTTTCAAACTTGCGCAGGTTCTCATCGCTGTTATCCAGGAACAAATATTGGTTGTAGATGTGGTTGCAGCTTAGGAGTAAACCCACAGGAGCAGCAAACGACAAAAGGCAATCGCTTCTATCGGTGGACAGCTTTTCATAACGGGTATTTGCCGATACTGTACCGGGCAAATCATCCGTATCGGAGAGGGTGTGCAGGCACAACCTTTTGTTGCCGATACGTACATCCTCGCTTCCCAACGCTATATCCTGCATCGGCGTTCCGGCTTCCCTTGACAGGGTAAGGTATTGTTCCAGCAACCCCTGAGTATTGGTTGTTCCGATAATGTCATCTTCGCTCAACCTTTCCAACCTTACAAAACCGCTATCATTGATGATACGCTCGAATTGTGCTACCGCTTCCATGAAACGGCGGACAGCTTCTTTATCCCTTATTTCTTTGGGAATAAGAACACCTTTACAAAGCGATGAAAAATTGCTTTGCATCCGCATCCGTTCCTTTGTGGTTTTGGTGAGGAACAGGTAACAGTAGTGGTTGAGAAAAGGGCGTTCGTTAAAATGCTGCTGGTAGGACTTCGCAAGAAAGCTCAATCCATCCTGTGCAATATCCGGCGCATAACTTTCCTTAATGTACCAGTCCTGTTTATGGACAATGGTGTAGTCCGGCAAGGTCTTGATAGCCTTGTGCCAAGCCGAATGTATCGCATCGTACTCCGGCGATGCGACCGTGAACAGTTCCGGAAGGTGTACACGAAAGCAAGCTGTGATGTCTGCATCCTTTGAAATGATGCAGTTGTGTTCCACCGCCAGTAATGGAAACTTACTTTCCAGCGTTGTGGCTTTTCCTGTGTTTCTCATAGGGCATTGGATTTAGAAGTGAATTTTAAATAGCGGTGTACGGCTTTGCGGCAGATGATGTATTTCGGATGCCTTTTTTTCGCCCCGACTTTCATTAATCCGTATTCTCCGTATTTGCCGTTGAGTGCGAATGTTTGCCACACGATGACCGATGCACCGCCAGCCCCGATGAACAGGCAGATGTAGGAGTTTACGCCTACCATGTACATAATCATGACGAGGATCAGCACGCCAAGCAAACCACCTGCGAAGATGAACAGGTATTGCGCCTTTAATCCTTTGAACTCAACCGTCCTTCCAATGCCTTTATTGATGTTGTAATTACTCATGGGGCATCGGTTTAAAGGAAGAATGAACGAAGGATGGTAGCAGCCACGATAAGGAAGATGCAGGCACCGAACCAGCTTGCCGCAGTCTTGCTCGTGTCAGGATCGCCACTGCTGAATTTGTTGTACACCTTAACACCTCCGATTAGCCCAACGACGGCTCCAATGGCGTAAATGAGCTGTGTTGCGGGATCGAAATAAGAGGTTACCATTTGCGTAGCCTCGCTGATACCCGCAGAGCCGTTTCCCTGTGCGAACACACCAAATGCCGACAGTAATGCAGCGCCTGTCAGCCATACTTTTTTTCTTTGTTTTTCCATGATCAATCTGAATTATTTTGTTACTACTTTCCCGCTGTTTGCGGGCTTCGGAACAAAAATGTCATGGAAATCGAAGCGCTATAATGAAGTGTCTTTCATTGGAATTACTTGGCAGTACATGGCTTTGCCAGCGAGTAAAAGGCGTAAAAAAAACGCCAAATCATTAGAGATTTGACGTTGAAAAAATATTCGGTAAACAGGTGTTACCTACACTCCATATTCATAGACTATAATCTTCTGCTTTTAGTTTTAAGCGGCTTAACACCTGCCGGAGTATTCCATTTCTTTCGGTTTTCATTAGAGACTTTTTCCCATTTTTCTTCAATCAGCTTAACCGCATTCTCTTTTGATGGAATGTCCTCCAGCGAATTAATCTTTAGCTCCAAAGAAGTTCTTAACGCACCATCATGACACTCATACATAGAAATACCCATCGCATCAATTCGTAACCCTTTTTGGGCATCTTCCACTATCTTGAATGTTGCCCAGGAATAGGGATTATCAGGAGACGTGGCGGCTATTCCTGAACCCGCATAAATTGGGAATACAGGTTCTTTGTTGTTGATACCTGCATCATATAAGTAAGAGGCGAGACCTGTCTTTAAATCAGTTCCAATCTTACCGTGCCTTATATTAAAATATTCATACCCGTTTTCTTTCATTTTTTCAGCTATCTCATCAGCCGCTTTTGATAATTCTTTCATTGCACATAATTTTATTGAATGTGTTAAAAAAAGGAAAACTGTCTGATCTGATCAGACAGACTCCCTGATAATAAAACCACCTAAGTCAGTCGCCTCGTACGGACTTTGGAATAAAAGTCTTACGGAAATCAAGGCGCAACAGAGAAGTGTCTTTCATTGGAATTACTTGGCAGTACGTGGCTATGAAATTACTTTTCAGCGCATAAAAAAAGTGTCAGGCTGGTTGATCCCCGACACTAAAAAAACGAATGAGATAAACTGTCTTTTTTCTATTGATTTACATCTTGCGCCCTCTGCTTTTCCTGGTTGTGTTTTCTTTCGTTTTTATTTCCGGTTTTCCCTTTTGCTCTTGCTTTTTTTGCCTTTCAAGATTTTCTTTTATGATTGCTGGCAAATAGGTTTCCTGCCACGGAACGGTTAGGGCATTGAAATGCCCTTTGACACCAATCTTTTTTAAATCGTCTTTGATATCCCAACCGCCTTGCCTGTTCCAGCCAATCGGATCAAGCTCTTTCTGAAACGGAAATTGCACAGCTATCAGATCTTTAGGAAACTCGGTGATCTTATCGTAATCCAGTTCCCTAAATTCATGCTTCTTTGGATCGTATGGTATCAGGTAAGCGTTTCTTTCTTCTGAAAAGTAGTGATCGATTTCATCAAACAAAATTCCTTTGGATAGAAAATCATCTTTGGGACGGAGCATATCCATGCGTATATCCACATAAAAAAGCTGACCGGCAATATCAATAGTAGGAAGCCTGCCTTTATTCAGCCGCATATCAAAAGCGTATTGATCCACCATCAGCTCAAAATCCGTTTTAGCCTTCACTTCTTCGACGGTGAGGCCATACTTTTGAGCCATACCGACAGGATCAAGTCCGACAAATTCCGGTATCTCTATCAATACATCGCTTTTCTCATATACATCAGGAATGTTTTTTGTCTTCCTGCTGTATTCAAATGAATACCCCTCTCCAAAGTCTGTCATGTCTTTAAAGGAGATCACATTTTGTTCATTTCCTTTCTCCCTTAATTCAAATTTGATTACGTCAACAATAAAATCAGTTCCTTCAATTTTTTCCGTAGGCAGGTCCCGTTTTGCAGGGCTGGCGTTCAAATTTTGAAATGCCCAATGGTGCTGGTTTTTCATGCTATTGCTGTATTCCTCCCACGGAAGGATCTGCGGATCGTGGTACATGGAAAGTGTCCTGTACATCAGTCCGTAACCTGGTTCAACTCCGTTAACCCTATTGGCACCAATGGGATCAAGGTCTGACAGCCTGGGAACTTCCACAATTACGCAGTCCATACGCTTATTTAAAGTGCCGTCTCTGAAAGGATCTTCTATTTTGGATGTTGCCGTGTTGCAAAACAACTGGTACGCTTCCCGGTCTATTGAAAAATAGTCGTACAGGGCATTTAAATAGATTGTTTCGCCATTGCCATCCTGCGGACGCAACGCATTGCCCGAAACATCAATCTCAAATCTTTTACCGGCAAGATCTATTGTTACAGGAATACCATCCATCCGTCGTTCGAAGATATCCTGGTCAACCATAATCTCAAAGTCGGTTTTTTCAGCAATGTCCTTCTTTGTGCAGCCGTATTTGCGGCACATGCCGTCCGGATCAATCTCACCGATGCAGGGTATCTTAACGGTAACAACCGGATCGCCTTCGGGTGCTGTTTTCGGGTTGCCTAAAACAACAGGTTTGTTCCGCAGATAGGGTGAATGCAGTACATGGAATTTTTTAGAAACCCTGCTATAATCAAACTCATAATGCGTACCATAATCCCGCATAGAGGAGAAGTAGATATTGTTGGCAGGGTTCCCTTTTTCAGTTAACGTTATTTTGTCAATGTCAAATAGAAACGCCGTGCCCTCGATCATAACGGTTGGCTTTTCTTTATCCAGGTTGGCAGCTTCTTTTTTCTGGCGGACTTCAACTACCCAATCAATATAGCTTTTCGCATCTTCCATATTGTGGGGGAAGGATTTTCTACGCCCGGACATTTTGGAATCATCAAGTCCAACTATAAACCCGTATTCGGGAAATTCTTCTTTGCGATATACAATAATGAGATTATTGATGTCCTTTTCGGCTACGTTGTTCTTGTGGCTGGCAATGGTGTGTCCTTTATATTCCTCGAATACATAATCTGGATCGTCTTTTTTAACCATTATTGTTCTTATTAAATTGGATCAAATATTTCTTGAAACGTGCCTTTTTATAAAAACAAAGGGGAGCTGTCTTTTCAGACAAACTCCCCAATGTCAAAGTCACTCAGATCATTTTTCCGCAAATTGGAAGAACCGGAATCCGTCACGGTGAGTAGGCTCCTGTCCAATAACGCTGCAATCTTTCGTGAAGCGCCCTCCATTGAGTTCTCCAAAAGGCTGAACAATTCGGTTCCTTGTATTCTTTGAACTATATCCACCGCTTTTTGCTGCAAGGCTGGTTCCAGCACTTCTTGCTGTAACAAGGCCCCCACGGTACTCAGTTCGTCGAAGGTAACCCCTGTGGCAAAACCGTCATCGCCGTTCGGATAACCATATCCATTCCATTCTTCCTCTTCTTCTTCAAGGTTGGGGCCGTCCCCAAAAACTTCATCCAGCTCTTCCTGCGGAATTTCCCTTGCGAAACCTGATACATTGGTTTCTGTTTCAAAATTATTAGGAGTAGCTCTTGGTTCAACTAACTGGCTTTTAGTGGCCTTACTTGGCACTGCACGGCGTTCTACGGGTTTGGGCTTACCCATTATTTCCGGTAAATCGGGATTTACCGCAGGTTGCACAGGCTTGCTTTTGGTCACCTTTTTTATAACGATCTTGTCCTTAGCCAGAAGGATAATGACGATGAGCAGGCATATTATAATTATTATTTCCATAAACTGTTATTGAAAAAAATCGACCTCATTTCCGTATTGTTCCCAACCCGGTCGTTTCTCCCGGCTGAAGACATCTATCTTTTTACTAAGGGGATAGAAATGCTCAACCATTGCATAAGCATAATCGGGCTTACGGCTGTGTTGCCTTGACCTTTCGGAAAAGACAGACCTGTACACTCCACGATATGATTTAGAAATTGGAAGAAGCGTCGGTTTATAGTACCATAATAAATATTCGTGACAATACCGGATGGTAAATGCAGGAGCTATTCCACTGAGTTTATCCCATATAAAACGGCAATGCCTTTTGTAGTTACGTTCAACCATGAAGTTTTCGCACTCTAACAGGTATGTTTCTATTGTCCAGATGAACACGCAATGTATTTCCTGTGCTAAATTGAACAACTCTGTATCCAGTAAATGAAAAATAGCCTCTATTGACATTGTTGCATAAGGGAGATTCTTTCCCTGTAATGGCCTTACCTGTCTTAGCCCGCCTTTTCTTTTCTCCCACGGAGGGTCTATCATAAATACCCCATATTCATTCTCCACAAAATCCCCCTGCTCACCCTTTAGTTTTAGATCTGTTACTAATGAAATGTATCTATCCGTTCAGAACCTCTTTCAACCGATGTGATTAAAACTATATGTTATTATCAATAGGTGAATTGTTATTGCTTCCTGTGGCAGTGTTTGGCGTTTTACGGCTTCGCAGATACACAAATATGCCGCTGCATTTGAGGAAAGTTAAAAAATGGGTTTATTCTTGTCGTTATAAATGGTTTTTATTTCCTCTCCAAAATCCTGAAAATGGTGCTTCAGAACACTATGCAGATAATCAGCAATGGTAATTTTTCCTGTACCAAGTATAAATGCAATGTGAGATATTTTTTCGTGGAACTCCGGGCTGACATATACCGTTTTCCCGTCTTTTGCCAAAAAACCTGTGGGTGTTAAGAATGCCGACTGATATTCGGCAATACGTAACGTGTTCCTTTGTTTTTGATTTGTTTTTTTCATGGTCCAATACTTTAAAAAATTGGTTTAAACTTTTCATTAAAATCCTTTGTAATCGCCTTCTCAAACTGATCGAAATGATGTTTGATTATATTGTCCAGATAAGCGTACAATGGGATTTTATCATCTCCGATAACGTGAACAATTCTAACGATACGCTCATGGTACTCGGGGCGTATGTAGATCGATTTATCACCCCGGCACGCCATTGCGTGCTGTTTCAGGAACTGGGTTCCGTAGCTTTCTTTTTTAACGGAGCCATTACCTACCTGTATGGTCTTTCCGTTTTTAATATTCTTTTTCATTGGTTTTGTTTTACTATAAGATGGGTTTATACCTGTCATTGAAATAATCCGTTATCTCGTTACCAAACTCCCTGAAGTGATATTCGAGAATATTGTCTATGTAGGAATAGAGCGTGGTTTTATCCTCCCTTGCCAGTTGAACGATCCGCAGCAGCCGCTCATGAAATTCCGGCCTGATATAAACCACTTTGCCATTTCTTCCGGAAGGGTAACGATTGGTCAAGAAAACATCTTCGTAGTCGATTTTCTTTGATGAACCGGGCTTTGTTTTTTCACGGGCTTTAGGCTCTTTATGCTCCGCCTGGTCCTTGCTCGCTTTTGTTACCGGAACAGGCTCATCGCCGCTCATAATGTTCATCAGGTAATCCTCATCCACGTTGGGCTTCTCAAATCCTTTCTTTATGTTATCTGTATCCATATCACAACTGATTTAAGAATGAACAATTTTCAAGAACTCTTGTACAAAGAGATCCATCTTAGTCGTTTTCAGCAGGCCCGGCTCTGCGGCAAGCAGGCTTGACCGGAAGATGTAGTTGCCCGTATCGTCCGTTTCCTTGCGGAAGCGCTTGCTGTCCATAATTCTTGTATTCATAATGGAAAGGCCAAGCTGTTCGATCACCGTTTGGTAAGCCTCGTAAAGCATCGTTTTCTCCCTGCCGTCCACCTGGTTCCAGAACAACCAGAATACCTGCTCTTTATTGGCATTTTCAATTTCCGGAAGCTGGAGAAATGCTTTAGCAAACCCGAGTGTACTTTCGACTACAAACCGGTCCGCAGTGATCGGGGAAAAAATGAAATCCATTGCTTTTAGCGTTGTCAGAACGCCCTTTGTGTTTACCGTACCCGGTAAGTCAAAAAAAATCATATCGGGGTGTGCCGCCGATTGCTGCACATACTCCAACGCTTTGTCCAGCGCTTCATCTGCCTTACAACGGATAACAGGATAGGCTTTCTTATTGATAGCCTGGAATTGTTTCATTGCAGCCTTTTTGTGATAGTCGTTCTGCATAACGGTCTTCAGATCCCTTTCCCTCATTTTGCTCAGGCTGTGCTGGGGAAAATCGCAATCCAGTACTACTACATTAAATCCGAACCGGTAATGGAGCAAGCTGGCAAGCAGGGTTGTTATGGTTGATTTTCCCACGCCGCCTTTTTGTGTGGAGAAACTGATTTTTAAAGTTTTTTTTACTGTTTCCATTTTTCTAAAATTTAAAATTGTCCGTTTGATAAATTGTGCAGTTGTACTGCCGCTTTTCTGCTTTACCTTTTTTCTGGGTTGCTGTACTGTTATGTCTTTTTACAGTTTCCCGGTTATATGTTTTTGCTTAAAACTGTGAACCCGTAAAGGTTTGTTTCTGTAAACATTGCCGCTTTTACATTTTTATGGTTTTAAAACTTTATACTTTTACGCCACTCCGTTTTTAAACCTGTATTCTTTTGCTGTTTTCTGGTTTTCTGTATGTGGGTGAAACATCACATATATTTTGTTTCTTTCTTTTCCGCACTTTTTTCTGTAAGTGCTCCTGTACAGCTTTGAAACAAAGAAAATACTTCATGAAGCTATATTTTCGGATGTGGTAGTCATTGGCGTTCAGTGGCAGTCTTTGGCAGTGGGAAGCACTGTAGTGCTTTGAAAAAGCAGCCCTTACTTTGTATAGGCTCCAATGATATGGGTAAATGGAAAGAACATTACAAAATTCAGGTAACAGGTGGAACGGCTCAAAGCCGTTTTTTCTGCTTTATCTAATCCGCCCCCGCAGGGCGGATTTTCTGTTCACCCGAACAGAGCAAGTTGTGTTTTGAGGCACTCGGAACCTGTTCCGTGCCTCAAAACAACTTGCCCTTGCAGGGGGCCGGAAAACACCCTCCGAAGTCGGGGTTTTGTTGAATTACTGAACGATCAGCTCGCTGACGCTCGTTTTAAAATTGGATAGTGATGAATAAACAGCAGAAAAAGATACAGCATAAAGGTGGCCGCAACCCGAAAGCAAATCCAAGCATCCACCGTTATGTATTTCGTCTTACGGATGAGGAAAATGCAAAATTCCTGTCGCTCTTTGAAGCATCAGGGGCGGATAACAAGGCACAATATGTTACTTCTTTACTGTTTGAGAAACCGGTAAAGACTGTAAAAGTTGATATGGCTGCAATGGATTATTATACAAGATTAACAACATTGTTCGGCCAGTTCAGGGCGGTTGGCGTCAATTATAACCAAATCGTGAAGATACTCTACCGAAATTTTTCGGAGAAAAAAGCCGCTGCCTACCTATTCAAACTGGAGAAGCAAACAGCAGAACTGGCAAAGCTATGTCGTGAAGTGATGAAGCTGACAACGGAATTTGAGGCTAAACACCTCAATAAAATTGACGGGAAATGATAGCAAAAATCGGTCACGGGATAAACATGACAGGTGCGCTTTCTTACAACCAGCTTAAAGTAGATAAGGAAAACGGCGAGATATTGACCACTCATAGGATCATAGAAACGCCCGATGGCAGCTTTTCGGTGGCGCAATTGTTACGCTCTTTCCAGCCTTATCTGATGGCCAATAAACGCACCGAAAAGCCTGTATTGCATATATCGCTCAACCCAGATCCGGGAGATAAGGTAACGGACGAAAATTTTAAGCAGATTGCCAAAGACTACATGGATCGGATGGGGTATGGCGATCAGCCTTATGTGGTTTTCAAGCATACCGATATTGAACGCACACATATCCATATCGTATCTACCTGCGTGGACCGCTATGGTAAAAAGATACCGGATACCTTTGAGAAGCTGCGCTCAATGGACGCTTGCAGGGCATTGGAACAAAAGTATAACCTGATACCCGCCACCGAAAAGCAGCGTACTGGGAATGAGCAGATATTCCGCCCGGTGGATTATAAAGCCGGTGATATTAAAAGCCAGATAGCATCGGTTGTGCGGCACCTGCCCACGTATTACCAGTACACAACCCTGGGCGCTTACAATGCCTTGCTTTCACTATTTAACATTACCGCTGAAGAAGTAAAAGGAGAACTACACGGGCAGCCCAAGCAGGGTATTGTGTATTTTGCGCTGAACGAACAAGGAGAAAAAGCCAGCAATCCGTTCAAGGCGTCTCGCTTCGGCAAAGATGCGGGACCGAAAGCCTTACAGGAGCAATTTTTAGCCGCGAAAGAGAAAATGAAAACAGATCCCGCAAGAGCCATTCTCAAAAACACCATTGAAGCAGCCATGCACACTGCCGCTGGTGAAACCGATTTTAAAAAGCAATTGGTGGAGCAAGGGATTAATACCGTTGTACGGCGTACCGAGGAGGGGCGCATTTACGGTATAACGTTCATAGATCATGAAAGCCGTACCATATGGAACGGTTCGGCTTTGGACAAAAACCTTTCGGCCAATGTCTTTAACGATTTATGGAAAGAGCAGGCTGCGGAGCAACGTCAGGATGCCGATCATGCAAGCATCAACACGCCATTGCCAACCACAGGCAGAAATGTTGAGGAAGCAAAAGAAGAAACACACGAGTTTTTTGATTTTCTGAATAAAGAGCCATCCACTTATGCCACCGACAATTTTGGTTTGATAGATGGATTGGGCGGACTATTGCCCGAAGCACAGGGAGAAGATTACGAGGAACAAGCTTTTGTTAATCGTATGAAAAAAAAGAAGAAGCAAAAAAGACGAGGAGGACAGCAGTAAGTTATTTAATTTCTTTTGTCAAAAGAGGTATTATCTTTATGTATATCAACTCAAAGAAAATTTCAACGATTGTTTGAGTTACAATAATAATTGCCACTAATTGATTATCTGGTGCAGGTAAAGCAAGTGCCAAAGGCAATACTACTAAAGAATTTCTTGTGGCTGTTGAAAATGAAATAGCTCTTGAATCGTAAACATCAACTTTAAATAATTTTGCAGATAGCTTTCCAATTAACGGTGCAATAATGGCAAAAATTATATAAGCGGGAACAACTTTTAAAATCGGTGTGGGGTTGTGGTATAGTACTCCTATTTGAGAAGCTATTACTACAAAAAAGGTCAAAGCCATAAACGGAACAGGTAACCAGCTCGAAAAATTTAAGATCGCTTTTCCCGATCTATTGTTTGATTTTGATACCATTTGCGTTACAATCGAAAGCAAAAATGGAATAACGATCAGGTAGATGAATGCTTTTACAAATGGTGTTACCTCAATGATGTCTATTGTTTCCTTTCCAAGTAATACCCATAGGTACAGAGGCAATAATAGCATTTGAAAAATGAACAACAACGGTGTAGAAGCCAAAACAGCTTTAGAATTACTTTTTCCCAAATGCGAAAAAACAATTACATAATCAATGCAGGGTGTGAGCAAAACCAAAAGTATTCCCAGTGTTATTATTGGAGTCATGGGAAAAATGCTTATTAGCCCCCAAACGAATAGTGGAATTAGTACAAAATTGCCGAACAATATGGCTTTAAAAAAATTACTATTTTTTAAGGCTTGCTTCAGTTCTAAAAATGGAATTTGACAAAACATACTATAAAGCAAAATTCCGATTATTGGCTCAATGGTTTTCTCGGCTACATGGCTGTTCTTATAAGTTAGTCCAACAAAAACAGCTACTATTAGCGTAACGATGTAAATACTTACTTGATTTTCTTCGATTTTTTCTCTGGTTACATGCATCAATGCAAAAATACTGATTGAAATTAGTCATAAAAATCAAACGATAAGCACTGGATAAATTTCATCAAAATTTCTGGCGGTTTCTTATCTGTTAAATTGAAGCTCTAAGGTTTCACCATCATCCGGTATCAGGAGTTTCTGACTGTCAATTTTAAAATCTTTTGCTTTTGCTTTGAGAATATCTCTGGTTGTAAGGCAGTGGTCAATGGCATCCATATGAACTGCTATCACCTTCGCCTCACCGCTTTCCTGGATCAATGCCATAGTTTCATCAGCATCCATAAGGATAGGAGTAGCGGGAAATTTGGGAAAAACCGCACCACCGGAATTCACAATAACATAATCCGGCTGAAATCTTTTTATATTCTGATTGATGTCCTCAGTCCAGACTGCATCTCCTACTATGTAAATTGTAGGTTGGTTTAACGCTTGCAATACATAACCAGATCCGTTACCCATCCTTAGTAATATTTCTCCGGTACCATGTTGGGCGTTTGTTCTGGTGATTGTGATTCCCTTCCAGATAAGACTTTCTTCTAAAGATTCTGCATTTACAAAACCCTGTTTATTAAAGAAATCTTTATCTTTCGGTTGGTTGATAAGCTTAATTGATTTATTCAATACGCTACTGGCAACGGTATCAAAATGATCGGGATGATTATGGGTTACCAGTACCAAATCTACATCGTGGATAATTTCTTCAACCGGGATAGGAAGCTCTACCATTGGGCTTTTAGCTTTCCCCCAAATCGAACCCATCGAACCCTTTGGAAGTAACAATGGATCCACCAGTATCTTATGCCCCGCATAATTTAAAGTCAAGGTTGCGTTTCTGATGAACCTTAAACTCGGTTGGGCAGTTCCGGTACTCTGTGCATTGACTAAAAGACCGGATAATCCTAAAATAGCGATTATTATCAGCTGTCTCATGAGGGCATTTAAAGTTTATAATATTCTTCCAATTATCGTTAGAAATAATGAAGATTTTTGATTATGTTGTAATGTCAATATCGTGGGCATCCTTAATCAAGGTGCCCACAATATTCTAAATCGCTATTGAATAGCTTTACGAAATTATTTTCCCCAGAAGATATCTTCAGCATTCTGGTCGTCAGAAAACAACCATACCTCCGTAATTTTTCCCTCTTTCACTTTAAACAGGTCAATACCCGGCATATCCATAGTACGGTCATCAATAGCGCCACTAAAGCGAAGCGGCATCGCTACAAGATCGCCGTTAGCCATTATGTTTCCATTGGGCTTTAAAGCAAAAGTTCCTTTTGAAACCTCCATCATACCGCCAATCATCTTGCCTATTTCATCAGCTCCTTTTTTTAGTCCGGAGAACTGATTGTTGCCCGGCTGGTGCCATTGTACTTCTGCGCTGAAAAATGAAAATGCGGCACGAACATCTCCTTTACTAAGGGCATCCGCATACGCCACTACTATTTCTTTTGCTGTCATCTTTTTATTGTTTAAAAATTATTTATGGCTGCAATACTCACTCTGTTAACAGATAACTGTATTTAGAACATTTGATTATTATTTGCAGGCTCATCAGGCATTGGCATCATAGCATCCCAATGTTCAGCCAGCTTTCCATTCTTAATGCGATAAATATCAATAAACCTCCATTCCTTTCCTGCCATCTCATAACGCGAATGAAGGAAGACAATATCATTTTCAGAAACAATATGCTTAAAGTTTATTTTTTGCTTTGATACTCCTTGCGAAAGAAGCATTTGAACAAGCGCTTTTACTCCCTGCGGACCATCAGCAATTGTAGGATTATGTTGTATGAAATCCTTACTCATATATTCATCAACACCCGAAATATCCAGATTTCCAAAAATTCTTTGGTATGCAGCGGTCGCTATTTGCTTATTTTTTTCTTCCTGTGTCATAATGCCTTTATTAAATAGTTTATTGTGCAAAATAAGTGAATTACATACCTTTGTACAAGTACTTACCTGTTGGTTATGTACTTACTAAAAGGTTAGAATTATTGACTTTCAAATGTCTAAAGATAAAAAAATAATTAAGCAGTCAGATGACAACTGCCCCGTAAGGAAATCGTTAGCCATATTAGGCGGGAAATGGACGTTGCTGATTTTGTTCCAGATAAACGACCGGGTAATCCGGTATGGTGAATTAAAAAGATGCATTCCTGGAATCAGTGAAAAGATGTTGATTCAGGAACTGAATGTTTTGGTAGAAAAAAAATTCGTCTCCAAAAAATCTTACCCTGAAATCCCTCCAAGAGTTGAATACAGATTAACGAAACTTGGTTTAAATACCCTACCAATTATTGATAAGCTGGCTTCCTTTGGATTGGAGAATTTAAGCTGAAATAGTTTTACAGCCAAATACTGCCACTAAACGCCATCGAGAACCGCTTTCGGTATCCCGCTATCCATAGCCTCTAAATTACCTGCATTACTTCAATTTATTGAATTATGCAGGGAGAAGACGATTTAAGAGGACTGGCCAAGATCATCGCTTTTATGAGGGCCGTAAGCATCATCATTGTATTGATGCACTTCTATTGGTTCTGTTACGGGTTCTTTAGTGAACGTGGGTGGACGCTGGAAGTTATTGGTAAAATACTCTTCAATTTCAACCGCACCGCAGGTTTTTTTTCAAATACGATTTACACCAAAATTTTCGCATTGGTGCTACTGGCGCTAAGCTGTCTGGGTACTAAAGGCGTAAAGAATGAAAAGATTACTTGGACAAAAATCAATACGGCATTGGTCATTGGTTTTATCCTCTTTTTTCTGAACACGCCGCTTTTAAAGTTATCCGCAGAGATTGCCACCGCGCTTTACATACTGACCACCTCATTAGGCTATATCGCCCTAATGGTTGCGGGCGTGTGGATAAGCCGGTTGCTGCGCAACAACCTGATGGACGATGTTTTCAATAACGAGAACGAGAGCTTCCAGCAGGAAATCCAGTTGATGCAAAATGAATATTCGGTTAATCTGCCTACAAAGTTTTATTACAAAGGCAAATGGAACAATGGCTGGATTAACGTGGTCAATCCGTTTCGTGCCTCAATCGTGTTGGGAACTCCGGGTTCAGGTAAGAGCTATGCCATCGTAAACAATTATATCAAGCAACACATCGAAAAGGGCTTTTCGATGTATATCTACGACTTCAAGTTCGATGACCTTTCTACCATTGCCTACAATCATTTACTAAAGCACGCCAATAAGTATAAGGTAAAGCCCAGGTTTTACGTCATCAACTTTGACGACCCACGCCGGAGCCATCGATGCAATCCACTTAATCCCGACTTTATGACGGATATATCGGATGCATACGAAGCGGCTTATACTATCATGCTCAATCTTAACAGGTCCTGGATTCAGAAGCAAGGCGATTTCTTCGTGGAATCACCAATCATTCTTTTAGCGGCCATTATCTGGTTTCTAAAAATTTATGATAACGGCAGATATTGTACGTTTCCTCACGCAATAGAACTGCTGAATAAAAAATACGCAGACGTATTTACCATATTGACTTCTTATCCTGAACTGGAAAATTATTTGTCCCCGTTCATGGATGCCTGGCAGGGAGGCGCACAGGATCAGTTGCAGGGGCAGATAGCATCGGCAAAAATTCCGCTATCAAGAATGATAAGCCCGCAGCTTTATTGGGTAATGACCGGTGATGACTTCTCATTAGATATCAACAATCCGAAAGAGCCGAAAATATTATGTGTAGGCAACAATCCCGACCGGCAAAATATCTACTCTGCTGCGCTGGGTTTGTATAATTCACGCATCGTAAAACTCATCAATAAAAAAGGGCAATTAAAGAGTTCTGTTATTATAGATGAGCTGCCCACGATCTACTTTAGAGGACTCGATAACTTGATCGCAACGGCCAGAAGTAATAAGGTGGCAGTTTGTTTGGGCTTCCAGGACTATTCGCAGTTGACCCGCGATTATGGCGATAAGGAAAGCAAAGTTATACAGAATACCGTTGGTAATATATTCAGCGGACAGGTAGTGGGCGAAACCGCGAAGAACCTTAGCGAACGTTTCGGCAAGGTATTGCAGAAACGCCAGAGCATGACCATTAACCGCAATGATAAATCCACTTCGATAAGTACCCAAATGGATAGCCTTATTCCGGCTTCCAAAATTTCTACCCTAACACAAGGTATGTTCGTAGGAGCCGTGTCCGACAATTTCGATGAACGCATCGAGCAAAAAATATTTCATGCAGAAATTGTAGTAGATAATGACAAGGTAGCAGCCGAAACCAAAGATTATAAAAAAATACCACAGATATTGTCCTTTACAGATGAAAACGGAGGGGATAATATGAAACAGGAGATTGAGAACAATTACAGGAGGGTAAAGCTGGATAGTACGCAGATTATTGAGAATGAATTGGAGCGTATTAAGAACGACCCGGATTTACAGCATTTGGTGAAACAAGAGTAAGAGTTCATTACGTCTAAAATATTCTGTTCTGAACAACCGTCCCGATTTTGTAGAGCTCGTATTCTACTGTAACAGGTATGGTCGTAAACCATTTTTGTAACCACCCCGTTACTTTCCAGATCCCCTAATTCCTTAGATAACATTCGTGGATTGATCTTTGGGATTTCCTTTTCCAATTGACTGAAATTGAAAAAGCAGTTTCCATCAAAAGAAACTCGTTTTAAGAGTTGCTACTAAACGACTTTCCCTAACCTTAAACCTTATCCTATGAAAAACTAAGTATAAGAAATAGTTGCCGGAATGCCCGCCACGCTCATTTCCCGATTTACAGCATTGTGGCTAATGGACGGGCCAGTATTTTTACCTCTTATCAAAATATCCCGGTATATTGCTCAGGTTCGGCCCTTCGCCTTTTCCATGATGAAAATTCATTTCGTCGGCAAGTAAGGACAGATTTTCAGCGAGATAAGAAGCTACATATTGTCTTAAAACCCATACTTCCCCGCACCAGTATCCTAATTTGTCATTCCACCAAATAATACCGTTAAAATGGTAAGCCGCATAGCGGGAAAACAATGGCTTGTTTTTTATTGCCGCCTCTATTTCCGGGTTAATTGAGTCGTCAAGATTGGAGACAACTACATCTCCCTGGTACTCCTTAAAATCCGCTGGTAGCCTTATTTCGCATTTCATACTATCGGGCTTGCTCAAAATAAAGAAACGAACGGCTTGCCCTCAGCATCTGCCGTTTCAAATATTTTATAGTCTGTAATATTGGCAATATGAATTTCCGATGCCTGGCATTTTTCGAGCGCCTCAGCCAGTGCTTTTATTGCCTTCCGTTGTTCTTCTGTGAAAAGATCTTCTGTCATAATCTCACCGGTTTTTAATAAAACTCAACTACTTTTCCGAGCGTTGTTTAATCAGTTGCTTTTCACGTTCTATCTCCGCTATCAATTCTTCTTCGGTAGGTAAATAAGCCAGATACTTGCTGGCAAATAATTGTTTGTTTTCATGCAGTACAGAATATTTTGCAATGGTGCGATCTGTTTCGGTACATAACAGTATGCCGATGGTGGGATTGTCGCCTTCCCGTTTTTCCAGGTCATCAAACATCCTTACATACATATCCAATTGCCCGATATCCTGGTGGGTTATTTTATCTGTCTTCAGTTCTATGATCACAAAGCACTTTAAAATAAAATTGTAAAACACCAAGTCAATAAAGAAATCGGTTGTTTCTGTGCGGATGTATTTCTGCCTTGCCACAAATGCAAAACCTTTACCCAGCTCCAGTAAAAAATGTTGCAGGTTATCAATAAGCGCCTGCTCCAACTGCTGTTCTGTATGGGCGTAATTGGTTGGAATATTCAAAAACTCCAATACCGCAGGGTTGCGGATAAACTCGTTCTTATCCTGCTGAAAAGCGCTTGTTTTCTCCTGCATTTCATACTTCATAGCATCCTGCATTTGGGAGGATAAAAGGCGCTGGTAATAAAGGGTATTGATGTTTCGCTCCAGTGTACGCACTGCCCAATTATTATCGGTCGCTTCTTTGAGGTAATAATCGCGGGCGTTTTTATCTGAAACCCTCATAATCAGTCGGATATGCGACCAGTTTAATTTGGCACACAGGTGTGCCAAATCTTCCCGGTTTGTAAAAGTGAGATAAAACTGCCTGTAATCTCTCAGCGTTCTGGCACTAAAACCCTTGCCTAATGCAGTGGCGAGGTTATTCAAGATCTCCTTGCCGTAAGCCGCCCTGTCAGCGCCCTGCTGTTCCTCTTCCACAATTCGTTTGCCTATAAGCCAGAACCCTTCCGTCATAGCAAAAGCCGTAGCACTATACGCCTTTTGCCTTGCCTCATCCAATATGCGTTTTATGTCGCTAATAAACTCCTGCATCCGATAAATAAAAATTAGTTATAATTCACCCTTACACCGGCTTGTAAATGTACAATTTACCGCTACCGTTTTTGTTTAATCAAATCCAGCACGGACGTAAATTTCCAAACATCACTGTCGTAAACTCTTTTACGATCTGCCTCGTTATCCATCACATCGGAGGTAGTGCCGCCGGTTGAAATTTCCTCCAGGTCTTCCAGCAAAGTGGCCTTGCTGGAGTGTTCAATAAAATCAATACCATCCGCTATAATTCTATACAAAAGCAATGGGCCTATAACATTCGTGCTATGGAATAGTGCAAATGAATAAGATCTGTTTTCGGCATAAGTGATGGCTGAAACCACTGTCTCCTCTTCGTAATTCTCTTCCGTATCATCCGTAACCGCCGTGTAAAATTCAATAAGCACATTCAGTGCAAGCAGCTTATCTGTGTAGGCAAAATTTGTATCCTGCCCGTCTTCGTCAACAAAAGGCTGAAGGCCGATGCCGTTATGTTTAAATAATTTTTCCATTTTTAATACCTTGTCTCCTTGGATGATTATTTAGTTTTCATCATCTTCACTATTTTCAAACAGCTCATGTAATTTTTGCTGGAATATTTTTTTATCCGGCAATTGTGTTTTGTACTCGGACACCATTGTTGGTGAAAGGCTGCGGCTTAGTGCATACTCCACCACTTCACTGCCTTTGTCCTTGCAAAGCAAAATACCGATGCTTGGGTTTTCATTTTGCTTCTTTACATCACGATCCAGCTTAACTGCACCAAAACAGTATTTCTGATATCCTTCCGCTCAAATTGTGTCCCCACTGGGGCGACAATTCTATTTTCATCATTATCAATACGTTGAGTTTGTCGCCTCACTGCGGCGACAAATTGTGACGAAACATAAGTTTCAAAGAACTGCACCATTCTGTAAAGCCCTGATCTGTTAAAGCCTTTCAGTTCCGGGTTGTTTTTTTGAATGAAAACTGCCAGTTCTTCAACAGTCTTATCACCCCATTCGGCGGCAGACAATTTCTGCTTAATGTATGCGCCCACATTCCAGTAGAGATTGATCAATTCTGCATTAACAGCCCTGATAGCATTTGCCCTCGACTGCATTATTAGGCTTACAATATCTTCAAACCTTTTATCCATTGGTTAGTTACTCCTTGTCTTTGCCTGTAAGCGACTGGACTCTTGCTTGTTTTTTTTTATATCTTCTTCAATATTCTTGATTTGATCAGCGCCACATCCCTGATACATATTAATCACACCCTGATTGCCATCATAATTATTGAATACGTTCGTATAAGTTGGTTTGTTTTGATAGGAAATTATATACTCTGGGGTAACACCAAATATTTCGGAAAGCTCGGTCAACCTTTTTAGCGTTATATCAGCCTGATTATTCTCTATATTACCATAAGCCTTTGTTGAAATACCAAGCGCTTTAGCCACATCTTCTTGCCGAAATTTGGTCTGCTTTTCTCTTATTTCTCTTAAATTATCACCTACTTTCATGATTAGAATATTTAGTTTAAAAATCTATGTTATTTGCCTTTAAAAGTGCTTCTAACAAATCTATACGCTTTCTTTGACTTTCAATCAATTCTCTCTGAAGTTGATATAACAAATCCCTTCCTTTTATCTGGCTTTGATCAATAGTAATTAAACCCTGATTGCCACTATTATTATGAATATTATTGTAGAAGTCCTGTTTTAATCTGCAATACTTCAAAATATAAAGTGGACTGCATCCAAAAATCTTGGCGATTTCGCTAAGTCGGCTCAATGTAATATCAGCTATGTTATTTTCTATATTCGCATAAGCCCGGGTGGTAATATTCAATTGTTCGGCAACATAATCCCGTTTGAGATTTTTCTCAAATTCACGGATTTCTCTTATGTTGTCCCCAATTTTCATAGTAACTGCTAAAAATCAAACTTGATATTATGCTGATGCAATAACGCTTCTAACTGTGGAACTCTTTTTAATTTTTCTGAATACAGGTCTTCATAGGCTTCTTTATACGCTTTTCTTATTTCCTCCTGATTCACCCCTTGAATATTGATAATCGTTCCCTGATTACCATTATTATTGTTGAAGAAGTTTCTAACACCACCAGTAGCATCTTTCAATTCAATGATGTCCACTATGGTTGTTGATAATCTGTTTGCAATAGCTTCCAAAAGATTAAGTGTTACGTCGCCATCATTTTCAATGTTGATATACTCGTCTTCAGTTATGCCCACTTCTTCCGCCATAAATTTTGTGGTAAAATCACTTTTAAGCCGTAACTCTTTAATATTCTGTCCGATTTTCATTTCTTAAACTTTTCCCAAATATACAAAAATATTTCTAACTACTGATATGGTAAGTTAAACTTCTTACTTGGCATCCCCATTCTTTTATAGGGAACTCTGATTAACAATCTTTGTATAAGAACAGCCAAAATGGGAAGAATGACTACCAAGTATGAACAATATTGCTGCTTTTCCATAGCCGGACAAGGCAAGGCCATTGTTTTATTCTTCTCCAGGAAGTTCAGTTTGCGGGCTATTATCGAAAAGCCAATTTAGCACCACACCGCACACTCGTACGGAGTAATCATAGTTTTATTTCACCCCTTTTTCTATAAACCTATCATGAGCGTATCCAAACGTAATAACAATACTATTTTTAAAACCCGCCATCGTTTAGCACTGGGAACGTGTGGTAGGATTGTGAGCATAACCGGCAAGTATTTTTTGCTACTGGTTTTTCTCATGTATGCAGCCGTCCAACAGCAGAGCCACGCACAAGTGGCTTCTGCTACGGCTGTTAATACCTTTAAACCCACACCGCTTGCCATCGGCGATAAGATCCCCGATGAGCTTTGGAACCTTCCGTTGCAGGTAGTAAACCATCCCCAGGGCAAGAAGACTATTACCCTTAGTGAGTATAGGGATAAACTGATTATACTGGATTTTTGGGCTACGTGGTGCGGCAGTTGTATAAAAGAACTGCCAAAACTCAATATACTTCAACGGGACTTTCAGAAAGATGTAAAGTTTTTGGTTATCGGAGAAGAGGATAAATTTAAAATCGCGGATGCTATAAAGAGATTTAAAATTGATGCCCCGAATCTGCTATTCATTAGTTCCGATATAACATTAAAGAAAGTCTTTCCACATCGTTTTGTTCCACATGAGGTTTGGGTCAAGGAAGAAAAAATAGCTGCAATTTCCTCTGCTTCGGAAATAAGTAATAGTAATATTATCCAACTTCTGAATACAGGCAGAATAAATATTAAAATGAAAAAAGATCTGATGGAGTTTGACGAAAAAAAATCGCTTAGTGAAAACGTTGATGATCTTGGACTAACACCATTGTATCACTACGAGAGTATTTTGTTAAAACGAATAGATGGAGCCGGTAGACATGGAAGTACAACAGAAGAGAATGGAAGTTATCGAATGTCTTTTATAAACTATCCGCTCCATCAACTTTATAGAGCGGCACTTGGCATTTCTCTAAAAGAGAGTAGTAAAATAACATGGAAACTAAATGCAGATACAATAATTCCTTTTGATCCAAAAACTACTGCTTACTGCTACGAAATTAAATCATTATCCAGTACATCTATCCCGAAGTTAAAAGAAGTTATGCTAAGCGATCTAAACAGGCATTTCAGACTTCGGGTAATTAAGGAGCAACAAGGTAGTGAAGATCATTATGTGATATGCAACGAGCCATCCCATTAAACATAAAAACCACATTCAATCAATGGCGACATTAAAACATATATATCAAAATAGTACAAAGGCCAAGTTGATCCTTTTCATGCTTATACTATTGTTCTGTTTTAAAAAATCTTTTAGCCAACCAATAAAAATCACTGGTAAGGTCATAAACGCAAATTCTAATGAAATTGTAAAGGGGGCGACTGTTTCATGTTATTCATGTGAGATCTCGTCACAAAGTGGCGAATATGGGCTCTTTCAAATATCGGTTTCAGATACTACACGAAACTTGTTTGTTACACACATCGGTTTTGAAACAGCAGTAGTGGATATAAGAAAATTATCACCCCAACGTGATGTTATTGTTTATATTACTCCTAATAGCTCTATGTTAAATGAAGTTGTAGTTAGTACAGGGTATCAGACATTGCCTAAAGAAAGGTCAACGGGGTCATATTCTACAATCGATAACAAACTGCTTAACCAGCGGATTTCTACATCTATTATAGGTCGGTTGGAAGGCATGGCAACTGGACTTCTATTCTCGCCGTCGCCTGCTCCTCCCATAACTGTAAGAGGAATAAATAGTCTTTCGTCTGGCATGGAACCACTAATTGTCGTAGATAATTTCCCGTATCAAGGAAACATTGATAACATTAACCCAAATGATATTTCGAGTATTACAATACTGAAAGATGCTGCGGCTGCATCAATATGGGGAGCGCGGGCGGGCAATGGAGTGATCGTTATCACTACGAAGAAAGGCAGATTGAACCAGCCAATACAAGTAAGCATGACAATGAATCAGACATATATTGCCAAACCGAAAATATATAGAAATAGAAACATTAGCTCAGGCGATTTTATTGAAGTAGAGAAACTGCTTTTTGATAATGGGTATTACCTATCTATGGAAAATGATCCCATGCACCCGCCACTGTCTCCAGTCGTAGAATTGTTGATACGGCAACGTGACGGATTGATTAGCCAGAGCGATGTGGATAAGGAAATTGCATATTTTTCAAAACAAAATGTATTAGACGATTTTGATAAATATTGGTATAGCAGCGGATTAAACCAACAATACAATATCAACATGCAAGGAGGCGGCAACCAATCGACTTGGTTGTTCTCGTTAGGATATGATAAAAATAAATCTACACTCCAGGATAACTCTGAAAGGGTTACCATGCGGATTAACAATCAATATCGACCTTTTAACAAAGTACAATTGACTACTGAAATTGTAGCTACTCAAAATGTAATGAAAGTAGGCAGACAACCATATTCTAATGCGAATCTGATTAACAATGCACAAAAATACTTATATCCTTATGCCGATTTAGTTGATGATAATGGGAATGCTTTACCATTAATAAACAATTTCCGCTCAGAATACATAGATACAGCAGGGAACGGGCAGTTATTGAACTGGAGGTACTATCCATACGCCGAAAAACAAAATAACATCCAGCAAATGAAATCTATTGATGTATTAGCTAATCTGGCTTTGCGTTATAATATTTCAAAATCTATTCAATTGGAAGCAAGGTACCAGTATGAAAAGCAGCAAAAAAATGCGGACTTAAACCAATCCATGTCATCTTATTTCACCCGCAATATGATTAATTCATACGCCCAGGATGACGGAAATGGCAATATGCTATTTCCTGTACCTAAAGGCGGGATTTTAGATGAGAACGAAGAAATGTTAGAGGCTAATTCCTTTAGGCTACAATCTGATTTGTCATATTCTTGGGGTAAGCATAACATTTTTGGAGTTATCGGATTTGAGGCTGGACTTGTGAAAAACCGCGGCAGTTATTACCGCACTTATGGGTATAATACTGAAAATCAAAGTTTCGTCGAAACAGATAACACGACCCTGTTTCAGCAATACTATTATTCCGCAATTATGCTGCCTATATTTTCCAATAGAAACATTACGGGAACAAATAATGGACGGGTCTCTTATTATTTCAATGGCTCTTACGATTATGCAAAAAGGTACGTCCTCACATTTAGTGCCCGCAGAGATCAATCAAATCTTTTTGGTAGTCGTACCAATGAGCGAACCGTGCCATTATGGTCGAGCGGAGTAAGTTGGAATCTGCTTGAAGAAAGTTTCATTAAAATACCAACCCTTTCAATTTTAAAACTGCGATTTACCTATGGTTTTAATGGAAACATGAATCCCAGTTCATCTGCTGTAACTCTTATAACTCACTACCCAGGTACAGGGCAACTTCCTCCATACGCCGCAATTGGTATGTACCCTAATCCGACGCTCAGATGGGAAAAGGTAAGAAATATAAATTTCGGATTAGATATTTCCACCAGAGAGGATAGATTTAGCGGTAGATTGGAATTGTTCAGAAAGAAAATAACTGACCTATCCACTGGCGTACCTATCGACTATACCGCGGGATTTACAACTATTGCGAAAAACGCGGCTACAATGTATGGTAAGGGAATGGAGATAGAAGTAACTGGAAAGTTAGGAAACAATGTACTCCGGTATACACCTACTTTGCTGTTGAGTTTTATAGCAAACAAAATTTCGGATGATTACCTTGCAACTAATCTAAGAGCGTCAAGCTATATTTCGGGTAACGGACTAACAAGAATACCTGGGAAATCGCCCTATTCAGTTATTAGCTATCCTTGGGTTGGTCTAAATGGAGACAACGGGAATCCGGTTGGTAGACTGAACGGTCAAAATACAGAGAATTACAGTGAAATAATTAATCAGACAACTGTTGATGACGCATTTTATCATGGCAGTAGTATTCCCACAGTATTTGGGACTTTCAGAAATGGACTGACATGGAAGAATTTTAGCCTTTCTGTTCAATTATTGTATAAAGGAGGGTATTATTTCAGGAGACCTACAATAAGATATGGACTGCTTTATGATAATTGGTTAGGCCATTCTGATTTTTCGTTGCGTTGGCAAAAACCAGGAGACGAAAATTCTACGTCTGTGCCCTCTTTACAATATCCGCTTGTCAGTTCTCAAAGAGATAACTTTTATGCTTATTCGGAGGCAACAGTTGAAAAAGGAGATCATATCCGGTTGCAGGATATCAATTTATCCTACAATTTTTCACGATCCATATTGGGGAAGTTCTCGTCCTTTCAGGTTTATGCAATAGCTAATAATCTTGGGATCGTTTGGCGGGCAAACAAAAAGGGGCTTGATCCAGAAGCACTAAACACAATTGGTCAGCCTTACAACCTGTCATTTGGCTTCAAGGCTAATTTTTAATTTTAAACGAAAATAACTATGAATATATTTTCTCGCAATTTTAGAATTATTTTGTGTGTTTCATTGGTTGGTTTAATCACATCATGTACAAAGTACACTGAAATTAAATCAGATGAAACATACTATACAATTAACAGCATTTCAGATCTGAATAGTCTTTTGGATAATACTTCGATCATGAATACATCTCAACCTAATACGCCAGAAATTGCTTCTGATAATTTTTTTATTCTTTCAAATGATTGGTCCAGTCTCTCATCGTTAACTCATAAAAATTGCTATATATGGGATAAGGACGTATATAATGAATCAAAAAATAATGATTGGTTTTATATTTATCGTACAGTGTCATATTCAAATATTGTGTTAGATAACATCAACAGATTTTCAACTTCAGCTACAAGTGCAGAAATAAATGCTATAAAGTCTGCTGCACTATTCTATCGTTCATGGTCCTTATTTCAAGCCATACAAATTTGGAGTGCGCCGTATGACAGTTCCAAATCTGATCAATTATTAGGCGTTCCTTTAAGAACCAGTAGTGACTTTAATGAAGTAAGTACAAGGGCTACATTAGAAAATTCTTATCAATTTATTATTACAGATTTAAAAGAGGCTGTTAACTATCTTCCAGAATATGGAAGTTATAAAACAAGACCCTCAAAGGGAGCAGCCTTTGGTCTTTTAGCTCGAATATTTCTCGCCCGACAGGAATATGAACAAGCAGGAGCTTATGCAGATTCTTGTTTACAAACAAACAGTAATTTACTTGACTTTAATGATCTTTCTGCATCCTCCAATTCTCCAGTACCGAAATTCAACGAAGAGGTAATTTTTCATACTACGGCAGTTAGCGCTTTAATTCTCAATAATCCAAGAGGAAAGATTGATACTGCACTATACTCTTCATATCACTTGAATGACTTGCGAAAAAAAATATATTTTAGAGCGTCCTCTGGCTACCAATCATTTAAAGGGAGTTATGACGGTTCTACGGCTCTATTTACAGGGCTTGCTGTAGATGAAATATATCTGACAAAAGCAGAAGTGTTAGCCCGCACTGGATATGCTGGGGAAGGTATTGATCTGCTCAATGCACTATTAAGAAAAAGATACTTAACTGGTACTTTTGTACCTGTTACAGCTTCCAGTGATGGGGAAGCTCTTCGCTTAATTCTTGAGGAGCGTAGAAAAGAATTGCCATATCGGCATATAAGGTGGATGGATATAAAAAGACTAAATAGGAATGCCTCAACAGCAACAGTTATTACAAGGATGTTAAATAATCAGAATTATGTATTATCTCCAAATGATAGTAAATATGCTTTTCAAATACCGGAGTTTATTATACAAAATAGTGATGTTATTCAAAACCCATAAAATAGGGGCTGACCAAAAAGTAATGGTCAGCCCTAATTTATCCGGGTACCTGATGGAGACCTGTCATCATTTAAGCGAATCTCAAAGCCTTCATTTTACTTTTTGGTCAGCCCCTATCACTCAATTCCTCCAGTATATCTGACCCTGCGGGTCAGTTTCAGCAAGAATTGCATCCAACTCAGGTTGGGTAAGCACATTGTTTTGCGTATTGCTTACCGCGCACACTTCGCTTCCTTCTTCACAAGATGTACCTGAAGGGCTAAACGAATAATCTGAGGCCTGATCAAAAGATCCTCCAGGGTTAAGGGTAAACACATAAGTTACAAGTTTTCCAGATGCTTCACGGGCATTACTTTTTTCTGCCATCTTGAACGACATGGTTACAGCCGCAATCGCTAAAGCAGCTGCCATAAACAGGTTTAATTTTAATTTTTTCATCTTCTTACAATTTAGAAGTTAAAGAATATTGTTTTATATGTCTTTTGGCCGACACGCCCTCGGCAGCTTCGCTTCCCGCGTCACCGCTTCGTAATTTTTGCCACAGGTAAAGTCCTGATAAACTCAGGATCAAATAGAATAGATTGAAAAAGAAATGTTGTTTCCAGCTCATACCACTGATGACCGATCCGCAGCCGCAAGGTAGCTTTTCCCAGGCTCCTAAAAGCGCAATGCCCACATATCCTGTAAAGGCAGCCATCAACATTGTGGATAGGATCAGACCGACTTTGCGCCAGCCTTCGTAGATCAGGGAAATAATGGTAGCGCTTTCCAATACCGGCAATGTGTAGATCAGTACATTGCCCAGGCTATCAGAAAAAGGTTGATTAAAAATGCCACTTTTGAAAGAATCAAAATCTGTAAGTTTATCAATAACTATGGGTATCCATAAAATCAATAAAAGAAGCATTATAATTTTGAATGCAACCGACCGTCTTTTCCGCTGTGGTAACCTGCTGTTCATAGTCCTTGGTCATTAGTAGGGTTTTCACCTTTATTGTTAAGACAAAGTTCAGCAATGCCCTTAGCGTTGGAAAGTCAAAATCGGTAAAAATTGAGCAGGTTTGTGTTGAAAACTTTCCGATTTTAACAATCGGTGTATAATGCTGTTACCGCCGTTTAAGATAGCGCTCCAGGGCCGAGCGAAAAGTGCGCTCATCAGTATATCCCACCTCCATATAAACATCTTTTATGCCAATGCCTTTTTGCTGCATCTGAAGCAGGGCATGGCCCATGCGCAACTCCGTGTAAAACTCCTGCACACTCATATTGTATTGCCGCTTAAAAAGGTTCAGAAGCGTACGTTCGGTGAGGAAGAAATGATCTGCAAGAAATTTTACGGTCAGTCCCACATCGCAGTAGTGATCCTGTATATATGCTTTTATCTTATAAGCCAGGTCGTCGTTCTGCTCCCGGAGCGCATGGTCGTAGTACTCCAGCACGTAACTGATGTACTTGCGCAGGTTGCCGTCTATAGCACCAATATTTGCCTGTGAGTAGCTGTAAATTTTATACAGCCATCGGTGTATCTTCCTATCCATCCGGCATTGATACATGGTGTCGTATGTCCTGCTCTCATTTTTAAAGCGATGCAGGATGTCTTGCAGGTTATGATATTCCTGGTACATACTTTCAATCCATTCCGGCAGTATGCTTACCACAAGGGCTATATGTATTCCTTCCGGGGCATACGCAAAGTAACTTCCCGTGTCATAATACGACATTAAAAAAGTATTGGGCTGCGTACGAATAATAGGCCGGTAGTCGCCTGTGGTGTACAGTAACCGGCCTTTGAACATAAAGTACAGGTACAGTTGCCTGTCGTTTATATCGAAAGGGATGTAAACAGGTTCTTTTGCGTTGATTTGAACCAGATCTATAAAAAACGATTGCTGGTTTAATTGCTGGCTGAGTAGCTCTATTTGAGGCAGTTTAAAATAACGCTGTTCCAGGGCAAAATGCAGGGGATATTTACACCAGTCGGGAAGTTTGGAATGCTGCTGCAATCTTATTAGGTTCTCCTCCTTAAATTTTAATAGGTAAGGTATTTTCATAGGCTATCTGGTTTCTGTAAATATTACATGATATTCGACACCGTTCACTGTTACATTCCATTTGATATCAACAGGTTCTCACATTAAGATGAAATGTAACAGATGTTACAAATTTTAAACTTTGTTAGGAATAAAAAACCCAAGTTGGGAAAGATTGAACAGGGTTTTGTCTATGCTTGAACCAACAAAATATTGATTATCATTACAATGCGCCACGCGGTACATGAGCACCTTTCAGATAGGCTGCCACTTCCGGAGTATCTGGAACCGGTGTTTGCTTTTCAACCGGATCTGTTGGTTTCCCTTCAGCCTCCGGCTTTATAGATAACAGTATCTTTCTATCCAGCGCAGCTAATTCTGTTTTCAGCTCGGCCAGTGCATTTTCTTTTTTCCACGTACCGTTGACCACTTCCTGAAGCACGGGCAGGTCTTTCTGCAATCCGGCAATTTTCTTTTGTTCCTGCTCTACAATACCTTGTATTTTTTCAAGCGCATTCAGGAAATTGAGCGATGCGGTTTTCGCATCGGTTGCCATCCGTCCATTATTGTAGGTATATTTGATACCGCCTTCACCCTGGATAAAGAAACGATTATCCCTTTCGAGGGTAGTGCTGTCCTTTTCTGTAACTTCTGTTTTCACCAGTAATGTAAAGCCATACAGCGAACCGATTTCCTCATACTGCCCACCGGTACGGGCTTTTTCGGAAAGATGGCTAAGCTTTGCACCTATCTGCTTAATGTCTGCATTGGGCGGTAAACCTGTTAACTGTATCGGGTTGAGTATCTCACCATCTTTGTTTTTTTCTATCCGTTTTTGCAGGTTTTCCCAATCAAGTGTCATCCGATCCAGTCGTGCTTGTGTACTTTCCAATGTGGCCGTAATATCTTCCAGCTTGTATTTGGAAGAAAACTTAGAGCGATTGAATGCCTGCCGCTCACTTTCCAGACCGGCGATCTGCTTTTCCAGTTTGGCTTTTTCCAGCAGATCTGTATTGCCTGAAAGTATGGCTACATATTCCGAGAAATTCATTCCCGTTTTTTCATCCATTGCGCCTTCATCAATGGTACGTTTGCCCAGGCTGTTGGTTTTTAGCTGGTCAATGAATACCTGCTTATTGTACAGCGTATTGAATTTATAGCTGTCCAGCGATTTTTCTACCGCATAAATGAAAATATCTACTTTGTTGTCGGCAAAGAACTTCGCAATTTCATTACCCTTACGGATCGCCCTGCCGTCCCGTTGCGCAAGATCGCTTGGCCTCCAGGGAATATCCAGGTGGTGAACAGCTACGGCACGCTTTTGCGCATTAACCCCCGTACCGAGCATTTCGGTGGAACCGAACAGTACCCTGATCTTTCCTTCATTAACTGCCTGTATAAGCTCCTTGCGCTGCTTTTCATTTTTCGCTTCCTGTATAAATCGCATTTCGTGTGCGGGGATGCCGTGCTCCTGCACCAGCTTGCGCTTTATTTCAGAATAGACATTCCACTCACCGGGCTTATAGGTGCCGAGATCGGAGAAAACAAACTGTGTTCCTTTTTGTGCGTGGAACCTGTTATAATATTTGGCAATATTAGCCGCGCAATGCGATGCCTTGTTATCAGGATGGTCGCCATACTTTCCGCTGATCATCCGCATGTCCAGCGACATTTTACGGGCATAGTCCGTTGCGATCAGCATCTTCGCTTTTTCCTCACTTTCGCTTAAAGGAGGTCTGCCCAACAGTTCTGCATTACCGGTTTTGGCAAACTCCATCAGCTTTTTGATAAAGACCTCCTGATCCGGCGTAGGCGGTATGTGGTATAATACCTCGTTCTTTTCGGGCCGGTCAATACCAATATCCTTTGCCGTGCGGTAGTCCGTTATTTCCGAGTAGAACTGCGCCAGCTCCGGTACTTTGATAAAAAAGCGGAAACGTTCTTTTGATACGATATTATTAGCGACCGAAAACTCGTAATCTGTCGTTTTGCGGGCATAAATGGCTGCCCAGGCATCAAAGCAGGAAATGCCCTGCTTTTCCATTGCCTGCGGGCGCAGGTATTTAAACAGCAGGTACAGCTCTGTAAGCGAATTGCTGATGGTGGTTCCCGAAAGAAAGGTAGCACCGAGGTCCTTACCTGTGCGCTCCTGTATGGTACGGATGGCAAACAGCATGTTCATTGCCTTTTGGCTGCCGGCCATATTGCCCAACCCGGCCACACGCTCATGCCTGGTATTAAACATGAGGTTTTTAAAACGGTGGCTTTCGTCCACAAATACATGGTCAATGCCCATCATTTTAAAGTCCACTACATCATCCTTGCGGTTTTCGATGTCGTGTTCCAATGTTTTGAGCTTCACCTCCAGGTTTTGTTTACGCAGCACAACACCTTTCAGCATTGCCCGCGAAACCTCCTTGCCCTGCGCCTTCAGTGCATCGAGGTTTTCCTCTACGCTATCCAGTTCCGCTTGCAGTATCTCCTTTTGCAATTCGGGTGATTGGGGTATCATACCAAATTGATCATGGGTTAATATGATACAGTCCCAATCATTGTTTTTGATATCACCGAAGATGCGCAGGCGCTTTTGCGGTGTAAAATCTTCCTTGCCGGGATATAATATTTTGGCATGGGGATAGGCTTTTCGGTAGGTTTCGGCTATCTCGTGCACATTGGCTTTTAACCCGATGATCATCGGCTTATGCGCCAACCCCAGCCGCTTCATTTCCTGTGCGGCAGTACACATGATAAGCGTTTTACCGGCACCTACTTCATGGTCGCAGATGGCTCCGCCGTTGAGCTTGATCATCCATACAGCATCCTTCTGGCTGGGATAAAGGTCCTCGATACCAAGCGCCCTGCGATCCAGCCCCGGAAAATCCTGGTGGCTACCGTTATATTGCGGTCGGACGAAACAGTTAAAGGTATCGTTGTACCTGTCGGTAAGGCGTTGTTTGAACTCATCGTTCTGCGCATAGAGCCAATCCGTAAATGCTTTGCGCATCTCGTCGATCTTGGTATTCGCCATCTGGATGGCTTCCATGTCCCGCACCTTTACTTCCCTGTCGCCTATTGTCTCTTTTCTGGTAATATCTGGCGTGGTGTTGACCAGCGCATGTTTAAATAGAGCAATGCCATCATAGGTACGGCTTTGCGATTTGATGGCATATTTTTCTGTGATGTGAATATTCCTGCTATCACAATGGATAGAAAAATCATCCGTGTTTTCGGTATAGTGAATGCGTACTTCGGTATCGAACAGGTGTGAGGCAAAACGGTTGTAGATACCGGTAGGTATCCAGCGTTCACCGAGGTTAAAATCCAACTCTTCAAATTCAATACGGCGGGGTCTGGCCTCTTCAAGTGCTTTAAGGCTTTGGGTAACTTCTTTATCATCCGGTTGGCTGGAAAGATATTCCATAACCTTTCCCGCTTTCTCAACCACATTGCCCGATACCCATTTTTCAGCGATCTCATATTCCTTTTCCAGTGGGTTGTAAAAGATCCGGCCATGTAGCGCGTTCTTCAGGTCTTCTTTGGACATGCCGCTGATCCCTGCCATATAGTTGATATTGACAGCCCCGTATTTGTTAAGCGATGCAGTTAATGCTTCATCGGGATTGTCGGTAGCAAGCGTTGCGGTGGAGAAACTGACGGGCCGATGGAATATATCTGCTTTATGTACCACACCACCCACCACACGCTCCAGGTACGGCATTTCTTTTCCTGCGCTATCGGTTTTAATCACCTTAATATTATCGGCGCTGTTCAGGTTGCCGTACCTTTTCACAAAAGCATCATAGAGCGTATTCAGTGTTTCCCTTTCTGCCTTATGTTCGGCCCGAAGCGTCGCTTCATTGTTATAAAGGAGCTGATAAGCATCCCTTAGCTGTATGTAGGCTTCTGTCCTTGCTTTTTGAAGCGGGGCCAGTGCTAAAGGATGGAAAACTGCGGAACCTTTAGCCGCATTGATATTCCTTAGATAGCCTACATAGCCATTTTCCGTTGCGAGGCAGTCATCCTTATGGAATGCCTGCACTTTGCCGTTATACGGGGCCGGATCAGGAATTGCTTTTGATACGGCAGCCTGCTCAACTGGTTTTGACTTTTCAAGTGCGCCGTCATTGTTGATATTAATAGCAGAAAAAAGATCTCCCAGTCCAACGGTATTGCCGTTCGTTTTTGGTGATGGTGCGGCTGTATTATTGAACGGTTTTGCCGACCGTATGGGAATGTTATCAAATAGCCCAGGTTGCCTTCTTTGTGCGGTCTTTTTAGCCGTATTTTTCCTTTTTGCCGTTGTTGCAGGAGCAGCTACAACGCTGGCCTGCGGCGTACTGCCAAAAAGATTGAAAAGGCTTAATTGTACCTGCTCCTGTGGCGCTGCATCATCGGCCTTAATTATCGTATTTTCCTGTAGCTGATCTGAAGCACGGTTGCCTGTCGGAGATGAATGAACAGGTGTATCAGGAGCTTGCGTTCTCTCCGTAACAATGCCATTAGCTGGCGGTTGAGGTGCGGATGCCATTCCTGGCTGCACAACAGGCGTTTCGGGTGAAATTCCTTTGTAAAGGTTCAGGTCCAGATGATCCCTGAAATCTTCGTTCAGTATTTCCTTTGCATCCTTTGCAATACCGTTAACGCCTCCGTTATGCACGAACACCGTATAGGGTTTACCATACAGGTCGGTAGATTCGATGATCTCATTGAAAACAACGCGGCCCGTGTACAAAACCAGCGCATTAGTGTTGGTTTTGTTCTTTGTTTCCAATGAGCGGCAAAAGTCTTTTTCCATTTCAGAAAGCACCTGTTTGCCTGTGTTTTTCTGAAGAACAATAAGATCGCTGCCCACTTCGGTGCCTGCATGATCGGTAAACAGGTTGTTGGGAAGTCTGACTACTGAAATGAGGTTATGCTCCTTCATCAGCGCTTCCCGTATGGGCTGGTTGGCAGGGCTATCCAATACGCCTTGCGAGGTAATGAAAGCCAGGATGCCACCATTTCTTAGCGCATCGGTCGCCTTTAGGAAAAAGTAGTTGTGAATGCTGCGGGCAGCCTGAACCCTTGCCGGATCTTGTCCCCTTGAATAGGAAAGGTCAAAAACCGAACTGGTGCCAAATGGAATATTGCTGGCAACTACATCGTAACGGCCCAGCTCACTTTCCGGTAGCTCTTCAAAACCTTTGATACGGATATCCCTGTCTGGATAGAGTTGCTCCAGCACTTTACCCGTAAGCAGGTCTTTCTCATAAGCTGTAACATGGCCAATACCTTTGTCAGCAAATGGATCGACAAATGCACCAGCGCCCGCAGACGGTTCAAGAAAATGCCGGATTTCTACGCCGTTTTCTGTAAACACATCGGAGAGTGTATGAATGATTTCCGGTGGGGTATAAAAGGCGGACAGTACCGAACCCCGCATACTGTCCACATATCGCTTGTATTGTTTTTCATTACCGGCATTTTCTTTGAGCACCTGGTGCAGGTCCCGTGTCATTTCAAAGAGTCCCCGGTCGTATTCCGCCCATTGCTTTATATCTGTGGGGGTTTCTACGGGATTAAGCACGAATTTAAGACCGCCAAATCCACTGTATTGCTTCATTAGCAGCCGTTCCCCCTGGGTAGCGTTGCGTTTCTCCTTTTCCAGTTTAAAAGCTATTTGCAGGGCATCAATATTCCATTGGAGATGTTGACGCTTACTAAAGGCCATTTTCCTCGATCCAGATTGCTATGGTCCCGGTTATTTCGGTGTAGAGCAGGTCGTATGCTTCGCTGTAAGCAAAATCATCCGTCAGTTCGTAGTTCGCGAACAGCGAACTGCATACAGATAACATCTTTAAGGTAAAAGGCCGGAGTTCTTCATCCGCCATAATCGTATCGAACTCATTACAAACCACCTGGAATACGGTGTCGAATGGGGAGAAATGCAGCCCTTCAAATAAGATGTATTCAGCAATGTGGTCGCATTGCTCAATAGCATTTCCTGACCGGAAGGCACCCTCGTAGGCATTGGCTGCCCACCTGGAGCGTTGCTCAATGAATGACTGATCGTGTGCCTTTTCGGGAAAGCTGGTGTACAGTAACTCCTGAAGCCTTAGTGTGAAATAGGAGAGGTCTTTTTGCTGTGTATCCATAAATATTTTGTTTTGAATTTTTGATGATTCACTAAAATATTACGGAGATAAAACGGTATAACTAAAGCTGTCGGACTTGGCGGTTAGTGGCTGTATTTGGCCTTACGAATAGAGTCTCCCAAAGAATAATCTGTATTTCTGCAAGAGACCGATTCCAATAAAAGACAATGAGGATATAAAGTGTAGATATATCAGTGTCAAGTTTGCTTACTTTAAAAAAAGCTATTGAGTTCAGAGAAAATAAGAAACCTGATCTACTGAAACGTTTTTTGCAGTGATCTTTCTATCAAAGCCATAAAAGTGGCTTTCAAATTTTCGCAACAGTACATACAGCACATCAGTATCTCACATGAAAAATTTCTCTTCTGGTTTATTGGAAAAAAAGATCATTATTTTTGTTAGGCACCTTAGCTCACGCTATAGAGGTATAACGGAGGATGTGCAATATGTAGAAACCCTGATTGGGCAGCTTCGAATTATTTATAATGTAGTATGTGCGTTTTTAAAGGAATGAGGCGAACGATTGGCCGAGATGTTACGAAAAGTATTTTGTGTTTAATACCTGATACAACCTAAAATATTTTAAGATAAGTAACCATCTTACATCATAATGATTTTAGAATTTAATTGCTGTAGTTTTGGCTATTACTCTTTTATTTTTGAAAAAGCCCTGCAATAATATTGATCGTAAGGGCTACAATAAATGTATTAAATGCAAAAGAAAGTACGCCATGCATCCACGCCAACCGGCGTATCCTCTTGGACGTGATATCTACATCTGAAACCTGAAAAGTCATCCCGATGACAAAAGAGAAATAGGTGAAATCCATGTAATCTGGTTCATTATCTTCGGGAAAGTTCACTCCCTCCGGCCTTACGTGTTTGCCATTGTCTTTACTGTGATCAACGTCGCAGTAATAAAAATGGGCATACCTTAGAGTGAATATGGTATGTAGAAGCCACCAAGATCCTGCCACGCATCCTAAAGGAATAATGACATCCACATAAATTCCCTGATCGGTTTTACCCGAAGTGCCTTTTAAAAGTATAACGATTGCCAGTAAGCTTGCAAAAGCCGCAGCTATGACAAAGCAAAATACAAGCGTACGACTCGAATCTTGCGCATGGGCTTCATGTTTTACATCTGAGGGATGAGAAGTAAGGATAGTTATCCAGGAGAGGGTGAGGCTAACGCCAACAAATCCCAACCATGCAATCATCAAGGCCAATGATGTCTCCATGTCGCTGTTTAATAGTGCAAGAAACACGATAATTGCAGATCCAACTGAAATATATAATTTATAATGCGCATCGAGGTGGTTGATGCGATCCACTAATGTTCGTGGTAGTTTTTTTGTACGCATAAAACTTTATTATTTATTTAGTTTTTTACTTGTAAGTACCTTTGTGAAATAGTTGTACTGGTGCTTTTATTAATTGGAAAAAATTGCAGATAGACCACAAAAACTGCCGAGCGATCCCCAAAAGATAAGGATGTAAATGCGGCCAGCATTCGGGAACTGATCTGCACATTCTGTGGATGGTTACTTTCAGGGCAACGGCTGATCCGGCAGCGGGTGGCAATGCTCTCCATACTTTCAGCCATTGCCGGGGCATTATGGATGCCATCACCACTACGTAAACAGAAAATGTGCAGGAAACAGAAATAAGATTAACAAAGTTGTGGCGGTTGCCATATATCAGAAGGAGCAGATACCACTTTGCGAGGATGAACCAATGAATATTTCGATGCTGAAAGCTCAGCTATATCGATAGTATATATTAAAGAGGCATTTTGTAAAGATATTGGTGCGCCACAACACATGCACACACAAAAAGGCGAGCAAGCGTCACTTTTCTTGTGACTGTGATTTTTGGTTTGGGGAGAATTGAAGAAACTACTTCTTTTGGAAACAGGTACGATAGTATCCGAGCAAGGAGCAAAGCTCAAAGCAAGAATGATTACACAAATGAACCAACAGCAAAATTTCACAAAACCTATTTCACCAAAAATATAAAAAAATAACTCAGATAAACTGTATTTTTTTGGCGATTTATTCCGATCAGTAACTTTCGCGTCAATATTCGTCCGTCTGAACATGGTTTTACGGGACGTTTGTGTGCCAAACGCCGCTTTCGCTTAAACTGAGGTCTCCTTTCATTTACTTTTGTACAGTATATTTTCAAATTCAAAAGAGGTTTCACCATTACCCTTCATAACGATATAGGCATCGAACTTTTTGCCCGACTTGCTTTTCATTCCTTTAATAAGAGACGTTTTGCCTTTCTTCACCAGGTTTTCAATTTCCGGCATTGTAAGGGTTATTCCGCAGATGGTACGGAACTGTATCCAATTACAGGTTTCATCGGGACACTTTACCACCTTATCCCTGATAAGCAAGGCGTGGGTTTTACATTTCGGGCAGGTTAATTTGGGGTGTTTTTCCTTTGCAATAGCCATGTCCAGAAGCTCCTTTGTTATTGCCGTTGCATAAACTTCCATTTCTTTCAGGAAAGTCGCCGCATCAGCCTTGTTGTTCTCTATTTTTTGCAAGGCCATTTCCCATTCTGCGGTCATGGCAACGTCGGCGATTCCTTTATCCTTTACTGCGTGGTACACTTGCAAACCCTTATCAGTAGGGAGCAGCGACTTTTTTTCACGCCGGATGTAATCTCTTTTAAAAAGGGTTTCAATGATAGCGGCCCTTGTTGCCGGTGTGCCGATACCAATGCCCTGTAAAACCTTGCGTTCTGCATCATTTTCTATTTCCCTGCCTGCGGTTTCCATAGCAGACAATAACCCGGCTTCCGTATAAAGCACCGGAGGTTTGGTCTTCTTTTCAAGTACCTGGGCGTCTTTGATTTTCAGTTCGTCACCGACCCTCAGTTCTGGAAGTTCCTGTACCGGATCACTGTCCTCCTCTGAAAAATTTCCCCTGATGACACGCCATCCCGGTTCCAGGATCTTGCACCCTTTCAGTGAGAAGTCATAGTGCAGTGCCTGCAAAGTGATGTCTGTAATTTCTTTGGAGCAGGCATGTGAAACTGACTCCAGTAAACGGAGTGCGATCATGTCATATATAGCATCTTCCTTTCCCGCCAATCCGAGTGGGATTTTCTCCGTAATTAAAAGCCCGTGGTGATCGGTAACCTTCACATCGTTGACAATGCGTTTCGTAAACCGTCCCCATTTCACCTTTGCAACGCCCTCTTTACAGGATGGCTTCGCATCCAGCGCCCTGATCAGTCCGGGAATTTCGGTCCACATATCTTCCGGTATATGCTTGCTTCCTGTACGGGGATAAGTGATGAATTTGTTTTCATACAGGCTTTGAGCAATATTAAGCGTCTGTTCAGCGGAAAGCCCCAGCTTTTTATTGGCTTCTTTTTGTAAGCCGGTAAGATCGAACAGCAAAGGGGGCTGTTCAGAAACGTTCTTGGTATCTGCTGCCGTTACAGTTGCCTCTCCCTTTCGCTGGATGGATTTAAGGGTATCATCGGCGAGTTTGCGTTCATCCCATTTGGCTTTGGAAATACTTTTGAAATCCATGAACTCCTTTCGGTGCTCCAACTGGATCTGCCAGTATTTCTGAACTGTAAAGCTCTTGTTTTCCAGATAGCGTTTACAGATAAGGGCCAGCGTTGGCGTCTGTACCCTGCCCAGCGAATACACACCACGGCCAGCGGCAATACTCAACGCTTGCGATGCATTTATGCCCACCAACCAGTCGGCACGGCTTCGGCCTTGCCCGGCCTCGTAAAGACCGTCAAAATCGCTTCCGGGTTTGAGGTTGTCAAATCCCTGGCTGATGGCTTTTTCAGTAAGTGAGCTGATCCATAAACGCTCGAAAGGTTTGCTGCACTTCAGGTATTGATAAATATACCTGAAGATGAGTTCACCTTCGCGGCCCGCATCGGTAGCCACGATAATGCTATCCGAGCGGCCAATGACCTGCTCAATGACTTTTAATTGCTTTACCGCTCCGCCATCGGCAACGTACGATTTGTCCTTTTTTACTTTTCGTACCGTTAGTAAAAAAGGAGCCGGAAGTATGGGGAGCGCTTCTTTTTGAAACCCTGATAACCCATAATCTTCCGGCATGGCTAATCCTACCAGATGGCCCAACGCCCAGGTTACCTGGTAACCGTTGCCCGTCAGATATCCATCTTTTTTTTCTGTTGCGCCCAATAGGGCTGCAATCTCACGGGCTACACTTGGTTTTTCGGCAATCACTGCTTTCATAATACTTCCTCCTTTTAGTGATTATCTTTTGATGCCTTTGGATTTAGCCGGAGCTTTGGGCGTATCCTGCTGTTTCTGTTGCTTATTGTCCTTCGGTGTTTGCTGTCCTGTCTTCAACGGCTCTTTGACATTCCTGGTAGCCTCATTGGTCTTTCCTTCGGAATTGACGGCAACCTGCGTTTTGTTTTCTTCTTTAGGCTGTATTTTCTCCTTTAGCTTATCAGGGCTGTTAAAAGAAAATCCTGTTTTTCCTGTCTCTTTATCAAAGGTGATATAGCCCTGGTATTTCTGTCCTTTTTTATCAATCAGCCCATCCAAGTAAACCGTTTGACCTTCCTTGAATTTATCGTATTGCTGGTCGGTCAGCTCTTTTCCTCTGAATGTTCGCGGTGCTTCCTGCGGTTGTCCCTGCTGTTGTTCCGATTGCTGATTTTGACCTCTGTTGACATTCCTGTCAAACAGGAACTCTACGAAACGCTTATCGGCATTGAACTGTACCGTAGCATCGAAAGGTTCGCCTTTTTTGGAGATCATTCCTTCGAGTTGGAGCGGTTTTCCTTCCACTAAAGTCTGCTTTTGTTCTTCGTTCAGTTTTACGCCTTTCATCTCATCCGGAATTTTAATCCAGTCCTGGCGCAGCGCTATCACTTCATTCGTCAGCCGGTCGATGCTGACAATGGATGGCATTTTTTCTCCTGTTTTGGGATTGGTCAGGTCTACAACACGCCCCATATTGCCGGTTTGAAGTAAATTCTTTTTGTCCTCTTTGGAAAACTCGTGCCCAAAGAATGGGAAATTAAGATTAGGCTCCCGGCGGATTCCGTGGATGGCGACCACTGCATTCCCGTTATCACCGGGCTGTAGCGAAAGCCTTGCATCCATCCGGGTAACGGCCGTGCCAAGGTTAAGGCTTACGGGAACCAGTTCATTGGTTTTAAATCCCCGTAGCAGTGGGTCGAGCAGGTTTTTCTTTTCAAGATACTCTTTGCTCAGTCCAAGATTGTTCATTGTTTCCCAATCGATCTGTTCCGGTTTGTAGCGGTACTCGCTGGTTCCCGGTGTTGCTTGTGCTGTTTCCATATCTTTTTTGTTTTCTTGTTTATTTTCCTGTTGCTGTCCCTTCGGTTCTTTAACCTCGTGCTTAGTCATCAACGATTCACCTTCTTTAGTGGGCGCATCCACCTGCTGCTGCATTTGTTTAGCGGTATCCACAGCTTCCAGTGCAGGCACTTTGAAAAAGGAAAAGTGAGTAGGGTTTTTAAGCTGCCGCCAGAAATTGGAAAAGAAATTGGAGAATATATCCCCGCTCTTATCTACCCGCATAAACTGGCTCTGGTTTTTCTTGTCCGGGTCCACCGTCTCCAGCTCCCCGTTTTTATTGATACCTGTAACAGCCTGTATTTTCTTTTTCTCCTTATCCAGCACCAACAGAATGTCTGATAACTGTTCGGGATATTGTGGCGTTGTCGTAGTCTGTTCACTCATGATCCTGATTATTTAAGATTGTAATAAGTCCGAAAGTAAGAGTAGCATGGAAGCGTTTGTTGTAGTTGGCTTTCTATGGCACTATTTGTCACTTATTGTCCTTCGTTCTTTGCAGCGGGGCGTTGAAATTATCCCGGACAAACTGATGCACATCGGATAGCTTATAGTAGAGTTTACCACTGATGGTATAGTAGGCTAATTTTCCCGAAGAGCGATAGCGCTGTAAGGAGCGCTGGCTTATTTTTAGCATTTGCAAAAGATCCTGATTGTCGAGCAACTCTTCACCGTCTATACTATTCCGGTCCTTATGTATATTATTAATATGATCGTTAAGAATATCAAAACGGTCCATGATGCGTTCCATCCACGCTATAAATTCCATTCTGTCAATATTCATACGGATGCGTTTATTATGTTCCTGGTTTATATCGCCCCGATCATCGGTTTGCCTGATGCCTGTTTCTGCTCACCGGCTACGATTTTCACCCTTGCGACATTAAAATCTTACAGGACAAAATTGAATGGTTTGGCGCTCATTGTCTGCCAAGCCTTGCCAATTGAAAAGCGGTTTTTTTATTTTTTTTTGAAGTTGGGTAAGCCGCTGTTTTAAAGGGGTTTGCTTGTTATAGCCGAACGCTTTGTCTGTTATTGGCGGGGTTTTGCCAATTGGCATATATGGGCAAGAGCATAGTAAAAAAAAAGCAGTACGGGGTAACGTACTGCTTCTGTTCATGGATAGTTATGCTGTTATAAATTCTTGTCCATATATTCTTCCAGTGATTGTTTGAGCTGATCTAAAAACGCCGTCTTGGAGCCTGAACGGGTTTTCATCCGGTGGAAGGCATGATGCAGATCTCCAAGAGGAATGCGGAACAGTATCTGGAACATGAGGCTTATTTTTCTAATACCGATTTTACCGTGTGAAATGGCTCCGGAAGCATGAAGGGCGTAGATCAATTCAATCAGCGCATTTTTGGATTCCGTCCAAAATATATCTTTCGTGGATTCTGGCTTTTGTAGGATCATATCGGGATTTTCATCGGGATTGATCTTTGTCAGCAGATAAGTGTAAAGCAACTCGTTTGCAATAATCCTCGCTATTTTGTAATCATAGAACGTTGCAAACGTTGGGTCAATTTCAAAAACAATGCTGTTAAGACCATCATGGTAATTTATATGGCCCCGCTTAAAATAAGTATCATCACGATCTGTACGACCTGAACGATAATACCGGTAAAAATCCGTATTGCAAATGTTCTCAATATACTCACGCTTCAAATTAGCCAACTGTGTAGAGAAGTAACTATAATACATCTTACCATTGCTTACGGGGCAGGTAGTTTCTATACGATATACCTTATTATAATAAATCAGTTTCCCCAGTATTTGGGGTTTCACCGTCCGGAAGAAATGTATCTCCTCAGCTTCGTCCTTGAATCCTTCTTTAACGATAAGTTCTTTCACTGAAAAAAGTAATTCCTGGAGATACAAGGTCATCTCATAAGCCTCATCGATTAACCTTTTACTTTGCAAGGAAACCTTGTCCTCTTTATTATGGATTTCCAGGATAATGGTTTGTAGAGAGTATTTCATAGCTTATAATTTTTGTAGGATTAGCAAACTACTGTCACAACTTCCCTAATTAAATCACAAAAATTATAATTATAAATGAAAATTTCCCCCAAGTAGAACCCAACTTGGGGGAATTATACACTAAGTTCAAGCTAATACATACACGTTGCCGCCGGTGTATCCGTTCATCCTATTTCCGACAAAACAAGGATCAATCCTGAAATTCCCGTTGTTAACAGTGGCTTCGAAGTGGTGCAATTTAAATTGCGCCAAGGTTTTAAAGTTGAAAATTTCTACCTTTGCATTAGTTGCAATTTTCATACTAAATAATTGGCAAATCTCCATAAGATAGTAATCCCGTTCTTGATTTTCATAATGCTTTTAGCCATTATGCGGAACAATCTCTTGTATGTTCTATATGAATACGACACAGAACTCTTCATTAGCATGTTCTGTGAAAATAAGAGCCGACCGCAACTTCACTGTAATGGGAAATGTAAGCTCGCCAAAATGCTTAAAGAACAGAAAGAAGAAGAGGCAGCAAAAGTATTAAAACAGCTGCAATCAGAGGTGTTCTGTTATTCCCAACCTATATTTGCATATCCTTCCAGACCGGAAAAGTTTGAAGAGGTAAAAAGAAAACATCCTTTGAGCAATCAAAGTTTGTATTCATTCCTGTTCACTATGAGGAATGACAAACCTCCGGAATATTTTATATCCATATAACTCTACACTACTTGGTGTGGTTGCTGATTAGATACCAGGACTTTCTTTATTCTGAATGCCAATGGTATGTAGCATTACGATAATCAGCAGTCAGACTTGTCTTTTCCCGGCGTGTAGGTAGCTGATAACTTTTTCTCGGTTATTTGATTTACCATGCCCGGTAAAACAAATTTAAGTTGGGATACATCCGATTCCAGCTAAACGTATTTAACTATAAAAAATTTTCAGAAAATGAATACTTTAAAAATATTAAAATACTTTCTTATTGTAATTGCGGGCACCTTCGTTATTTCCTGTTCTAAGGATGATGATCCTATTATTGAGAATGAACTTAATGGTCTGAAATTGGTAACAACGTTATCTAATACAACACATAAGGTGGAATTGTATACCCTCAATGGAAAATTACAAACAGGCTTCAATAATATCTTTTTTCAGATCAAAAATACAGATGGTACGACAATCGATAATGCCACGGCATCCTGGATTCCGGAAATGAATATGATGAGCATGAAACATTCCTGTCCATATTCAGCAATAAGCAAAGCCAAAAATTCAACATCTACCTACATGGGCTTTATTGTCTTCCAGATGGCGGGAAGTGAAAGCGAATATTGGGACCTGAACCTGAACTATTCTATAAATGGTAAGGATTATACGATTAAAGACAGAATATCGGTAGTTGAAGCAAACAGACGGGTAGTTGAATCTTTTCAGGGCAGTGACGGCAAACGGTATATATTGGCCATGGTAGAGCCAACGGCTCCTAAGGTTGCCATTAATGATATGAAAGCCGTGCTGTATCGTATGGATGGAATGATGAATTTTCCTGTAGTGGACAACTACAAAATTGTAATAGACCCGAGAATGCCCGGTATGGCCAACCATAGTTCGCCAAACAATACAGACCTGGTACAGGGGACAGACAAAATGTATCAGGGCAAATTAAGCCTTACGATGACCGGGTACTGGAAAATCAATTTACAGTTGCTTGATTCGATTGGCACTGTGATAAAGGGGGAGAAAGTAACGGAAACAAATGAAGGTAGCAGTATTTATTTTGAGTTGGAATTCTAACATTCTCTAAAAGTGCGTAACGATCCGGGCAGAGACTTCGCTTTCTGCCAGTATCGTACCTAATTTCTTTATCATGTATCGATCATTCATAATTATCATAACAATGGTGTTGTGGTCAGGGATCGGTTTTTCCCAGACAGATACAACACGGAGACAGGATTCACTCCGATCTGAACACTTACAGGAGGTTATCGTTATAGCCCAACGCAACCTAAAAGATAACACAACCAAGCCCCTGGCAACACTGGACCATTACCTGGAAAAGTCCGGTATGGTCAATATGATCAGACGGGGCAGCTATGCCTGGGAACCTTTCCTGAATGGCATGGCTACAGAACGCAGCGTCATCACCATTGATGGTATGCGGATATACGCTGCCTGCACCGACAAGATGGACCCCATTACATCTTATGTTGAGGTTACCAATCTGGCAAAAGCGACCATCCACAGTGGATCGGCCAGTTCAACGGGTGGATCAACCATCGCCGGAACCTTGGATCTTGTCAGAAAAAAGGGTTCATTTGGTCAGAGCGCATTGAACGGCATGGCTTTTACCGGATTTGAGACTAACAATAAACAAAAAATAGTAGGAGGATCTCTGAATTACTCACATCCTAAATTCTTCTCAGATGTAGACTTCACCATACGGGACGCAGGTAATTATCGTGCAGGGGGCGGTCAGGAGATACAGTACTCACAGTTTACCAAATACAATATCTCAGCACAGGCTGGTTATAAAGTAAAAGAACACCAGCAGATAGAGGCGTCATTGATTTATGACAAGGCAGTAGATGTAGGTTACCCCGCACTGCCCATGGATGTTTCCCTTGCCAAAGCACTTATTGGTTCAGTTTCCTACACCCGTCATCACATATCTCCGCTGATATATCAGTGGGAGACCAAGGTCTATTACAATGATGTTACACATGTCATGGACGATACTAAACGGCCCAACGTACCCATTAGAATGGATATGCCAGGATGGAGTAAGACTGCTGGCTTTTACTCGATGTTGCAGGGAACTTTCAACCGACATGACTGGAAGGCTAACCTCAGTGGTCATTATAACAAATCATTAGCTGAGATGACCATGTTTTCAAATACGCCAAACGAAAAAGATATGTTCATGCTGACATGGCCAGGAGTACAGACCTATTACGGAGACCTCTTCATTGAAGACAAGTATGCGCTATCTGATAGATGGAATGCAGCATTTAGCGCCGGACTGGCAATGCATCATAATAACATCGATAATCAATTTGGACTGGAAAGCCTAAGGATATTTTATCCTGAGATGCCCGGCAGCAAAATCCGGCTACTGAAAAGGCTTTCAGCTTCCGTTAGACATAATGCCGCTAATTGGAGCTATACCTTTGGTGCGGCTTATGGAGAGCGTGCTCCAAGTGTCTCAGAAGGGTATGGCTTCTATCTTTTCAACAGTTTTGACCAATTTGATTATATCGGCAACCCTGATATGCGTAATGAAAAATCCACAAGTGTAAATGCAAGTCTGGCCTATCAGAAAGCCGCCTTTACGGCCAAAATTAGTGGTTCTTACTTCCATATAGATGATTATATTTTAGGCAGACCAAGAAACGGCCTGAGCGTAATGACAATCGGTGCTTATGGGGTAAAAGTATACGAACAGCTAAAATACGCTGCCATCATCAATACTTCCTTTGACGTAGGATACCAGATTACAAAGGAACTTCTATGGACCGGGCAATTAGGATATCGGAGAGGAACGGGCGAAAATGGCCTGTTATTACCACTGATGCAGCCCTTTACTTATAATTCGGTTGTTACATTTTCCAGAAAATCTTTCTCCGCTGATGCGTCAATCAACGGCTCTTCAAACCATACACGTTACAACCCTGAGTTTGGTGAAAAACGTTTGCCTGCCTACGCTGTCTTTAATCTTTCTCTTGCCAATCGCTTTAAATTCAATGGCGCACAGGCACTTACTTTGAAAACAGGGGTGGAGAACTTATTCGATCGTAACTATACCACTTTCGCAGACTGGAACAGAATTCCCAGAATTGGCAGAAACTTTTTTATAAATCTTATATGGAACTTCTAAATCTATTTTTCTGTGTAGGTAAAGGGCGTTAGTACTACCCATTAATTTTTACTATTGGAAGAGGGATTAAGATAGATAAAAATTAGACTGAATCTTTTGGTTCAGTCTAATTTTATGTAGTGCTACTTTTCTTTGTTTTTATCGTGATGTTCTTTTTCATCATGATGTTCTTTCTCTGGATGGTGCTCTTTTTCTTTATGATGTTCCATCTCATCAGCGTGTTCCTTACCCTCGTGATGCTCCTTGTGAGGATGGTGTTCCTGATGTTCGTGGTGCTCAGGATGTTTGTGCGATTCCTTTTTTTGCTCTTCGTTGTTCATAACGTTTTTTTTACGATGAATACTATTGTTTACTATCAATATTAAACCAACAAATAGAGTGCCATTAGCTCATTGGAGAGTGGGATTAAAATGTATTTTTAGGGTTATCCACTTTGACCCTAATTATAAGTCCTGATCGTCCATTCTTTTCAATAACTCCGCCTTTAAAGCGTCGATAAATTTCACATTATTTATCTTTCTGTTTCTTATTTCGAGGTAAGTGTGGTAAATATCCCCCAGTTCGATATCAAACGTAGTTTCAAACAATCTCGAAATCACTTTAATGTCGCTTGCACCGTCATTAAACGCACCATAAGCATGAAGAGCATATATAAGTTCCACCAAAGCTGACTTACTCGCCGTCCATTTGATTTTTGAAGATTTGTTTCCACTTGAGTCGGGAAATCTTTTTATGTTTAAAAGTTTATCTTCTAAATATACCTGTATCATATCGTTGGAAATGATCTTAGCAACTTTGTAGTCATGGGATGTAGAAAATGTTTGGTCCGACTCGAAAACGAAGGTGTCCAAATGTAATTTAATATCGAAGTTTCCCCTGATGAAGTACTTATGATCAAGATAACTGCTGTTGGTTCTGTAGTATTTATAAAATTCAAGATTGTTGTCAAAAAACCTTTTTAACTTAGACAATTCACTATTCAGATATTTTTTTATACTTCTTTCACCCCCATAAGGCCGTCTGGTTTCAATCTTGTAAACAGCGTTATAGTATATCAACTTTGAGATGATTTTCGGTTTCAACTCTTTGAAGAAACGGATTTCATCTTCTGGCTTGTCAAATCCCTTTTCTTTGACAAATGTTCTTAACTGAGAAATTTTCACTAATGTAACTTCAATAAGTTTCTCGGATAATTGAATAGGATCACTTATCTCCACTGAATAGTTTTTGTCATCCTCATCAAGTTCTGCTACTAATTTTCGGCAATATGCAATCACTAAGCATTAATTTTAAATAAACAATAGGAATAAGGTTGTATATCAATATTCGGGATAGCGATACATTTTGGGGTACAGCTCACTTTTGTTGTTCTAATTTTTTTTTGTGCGCTTCACCCTTAAGATGAAGATAATAATGCCTTGCCTGCGCTATAATTGCAAGGATCAGTATCGCGCTCGCTACAAGAATGAATATTAGCCTTAGAACAACATACCATTTCTTTTTAGGTCGCCGCTTAGGTGTAAACTTCCTGTTGATATTATAAACCGGAGCAACCGGTTTTTTATCGTTTGGTTTTTTCTTCTTTCTCATTTTGACTGAATTAAAACGACAATAAGTAGAGCGGCGAAAATCCACACACTTGCAAAATCAGCAAAAGGAAATCCCAATAATCTCATTTGATCCGGTAACGAATAATTTTTCAAAGATTCTGAAGGATAAAATCGATCCTCTCTTCCCGAGGCAGTACAGGAACCTGAACTACCGGACATGGAAAGCGATTATAAACCTCAATGATCAGATTATGTATCCGGATCTGCTCTTGTTCATCCTCCAATCTTGCATAATCATTGATCAATGGAAGGCGGTCCAGGACGAATACTTTCTGATAACAGAACTTCTTGCACATCGCAATAAGCCTATCGTCATACTTCAGTCCGAGAAACTCATAGTAGGCCATTGCATCGGGAAGTGCTCTATCCAGAAAGGCCACCTTATTAACATCCAATGTTGATTCCTCCCTGATCTGTAAATTCAATATTTCCAGTTGGAATTGCTCTTTGTTACTCCTTAACTCTTCAACGGTCCGACCCTTAATTTTTTGGGTATCGATATAATGCCTCGCCTGTTCTGCAATAGTCACATATCCCCGTTTTGCCAGCAGTTCCACCACAGTGGTTTTTCCAGTGCATGGACCTCCGGTAATTACATACCAATTTGTTTTTATTTCTTTATGGTTAACGACATCCATTTTTGTACTATTTTGGTTGTTCACAGAGCATACTGCATTCATTAACTACAGACCTGATCTTCGCAGGGGACAGTCCTAACTTGTCTAAAATTTCGATACGTTGTGATAAAGACTTGCAGAGAATAACATCATTTGCCAACAAGAATTTTTTATCTCTTTCAGTTAAGGTAACCAGGCAGGTAACGGGATAAAGACCGGCGCGGTCTATAAGGTCCTTAAAGCCTTTGCCCTTTGGAAAATCCCACCCAAGCAATTTCATTTCCATGCAGTTGCCATATTGTATCGCATCGTCGGAAAATCGACCATTTGTTACTATCCAGCTTTGATGAAACTGGGGCCCATGACAACCACTATCCCGCCATTTTTTTTCCACATCAAGAAACCTTGATTGAATATAGAGTGGTATTTTGACATCGCTCACAAATCCCTCCCGGTTATGGAACTTGCATTCCACCATGATATGATGCTCCTCTTTGGTCGCAATTACATCTATTTCATGCTTTACACAATGTCCGGGAACAATCACCCCTGTCCGGGTGCTGTACCCCATTGATTCCAATATTTCCGCCGTAAGCTTTTCAAACGGAAAACCTGTAGGGCCGAACGCCATCACCGCTTTTTTCAGGTTATAACGGGCAGATACAGACTTTGACATTTTTTTCAGCCATTTGAAAGCAGTCCTGTAAATATCCTGGGTAGGCATTCCATCTTTGAGGATGTCCTGTACCTTTTGCAGCACAACTTCAACCTGTTCAGAAGTCGCCCCAGACCTGGACAGTGATTGCCTCAATTTATTACTGTCAAAAACCACACGTTGGCCCGATGCTTTGGTAATGTAAATTTCGTTGATGGCACTTTGCATAACTCTTTTCACTTTTAACTAAAGAGGTCTCCCCCTTCTAAAGACAATTAATAAACTAACCGCTAAAACTTCATTCGTTGTATCCTTATGGCATTTAATATGGCAATCAGCGACACCCCTACATCAGCGAAAACGGCCTCCCACATAGTAGCCAAACCTCCGGCTCCCAAAATCAAGACAATGCCTTTTACCACGAAGGCAAGAGTGATATTCTGCCATACAATCTTTTTTGTCCGCTTGCCGATATTGATTGCAATAGGGATTTTGGAAGGCTTGTCATCCTGAATGACCACATCCGCTGTTTCTATAGTCGCATCGCTTCCGAGGCCGCCCATTGCAATACCTACATCACTTAGTGCAACTACAGGAGCGTCGTTCACTCCGTCACCCACAAAGGCTACCGTTTCGTTCTTAGCTTTGATTTCCTTTACCCTGTTGACCTTATCTTCCGGTAACAGATCACCGAACGCATTGTCGATACCCAGCTTGTCGGCCACAAATTTCACTACCGTCGTTTTATCCCCGCTTAACATGGTTGCTTTCACATTAAGTTTATGAAGCAGGTCAATGGTCTGCTGAGAGTCTTCCTTGATGCTGTCGGCAATGGTGATATAGCCTACAAATTTTCCATCCCTGGCCACTGCAATTGTCGTATAAACTATGGATGAAGGGTCAACATCATAACTGATACCGAACTTATCCATCAGTTTAAAATTTCCGACCAAAAGTTCCTTGCCATTTATCGTAGCTTTCAAACCATGTCCTGCGATCTCTTCCGTATTTTCGAGCTTGATCGAACTATCAATATCCCCGACATACTCGTGTATGGCTGTTGCCACAGGGTGGGTACTCAGGCTTTCTATCGCATTTACAAGCTTCAATATCTCATCTTTATCAAACTCGGAACCGAACACTACTTCCTGTACCTTAAAAACCCCTTCGGTCATCGTACCGGTCTTATCCATCACTACATTCTGTATGGCAGCCATAGCGTCCAGGAAGTTGCTGCCCTTAAAGAGAATACCATTGCGGCTGGCAGCGCCAATACCACCGAAGTATCCAAGAGGGATAGAAATAACCAATGCACAGGGGCAGGAAATCACAAGGAATACCAAAGCTCTGTACAACCAGTCATTGAATACATAATTGTCAACGAAGAAGTAAGGAACAAGACAGATGCCTATGGCAAGAACGACCACGATAGGTGTGTACACTTTTGCAAACTTCCTGATAAAAAGTTCGGTGGGTGCTTTCTGGGACGTAGCGTTCTGTACCAGCTCCAGTATTTTACTTAGTTTACTGTCCGTATAAGCAGTAGTTACTTTTACACGGGCTACCGTATTCAGATTGATCATACCCGCAAGCACCGTTTCGCCTTTGTTTTTGGTATCCGGCTTACTTTCACCTGTGAGCGCTGCTGTATTGAAGGATGCACTGTCGGTAAGGAGTTCACCGTCAAGCCCGAGTTTTTCTCCGGGTTTAAGCTGGATGATATCCCCGATCTGGGCTTCTTCCGCCTTGATCGTCTTGGCACGGTCATCTACGAGGATGGTCACCTCGTCTGGCCGCTGGTCGAGCAATGCCTTGATGTTGCTCTGTGCCCTGGATACGGCCAGGGTTTGGAAAACTTCGCCTACCGCATAGAACAGCATAACTGCTACGCCTTCGGGATACTCCCCGATAAAAAACGCGCCGATTGTTGCAATGCTCATCAGGAAGAACTCAGAGAATACTTCGCCTTTTGAAATACTTTTGATGGCATCTTTGATTACAGGAAATCCCACAATTGCATAGGCTACCAGATACCAAATAAACCGGACGGTCCCTTTAAACCATTCCTGCGGCATCCAGTTGTCGAAAGCTATGGCAACAAGCAAAAGAATCAAAGAGAGGATGGAAGGAAGGAACATTTTAAATGGACTTCCGCTGGCATTGCTGTGGTCATGGCCATCATCATCACTATGGCCATGATCGTGCCCGTCATTTTTATAATGTTCCTCTTTTACCAGGTCTTTTGCGCCTGCCTTGGTATATACTTTTTCCGTTTGCGTGCAGCAGATCTGTTTGCCCTGCGCATCGTATTGATGTTTATGCTCCATAATTTCTATTTTAAAAGATTTTTCAATATTCTGTCACTAAAAAACTGCTTTGTAATCTTGTTGGCTTCTTTCAACACATCATCTATTGAGGGAGCTTTGTTGCCCAGATACTTCTTCGCCTGAAGTATGGCATCTTTCTCACTTTTAATACCTTCAGTTTCCTTGATAGCTTCTGACAACGCCAGTAGTCCTAAGCCCCGGTCTTTCAGTATTCCCAATTGCTCGATCATCCAGCTAAGTGCAAAAAAGCCATATTTGGAAAGCAACAAGGGATGCAGTTTCTTATCTTCCACGGGAGGTAATCTATTATAAGGAGAGCCTAATACGGAATCGGTAAGGTAGTTCTCTAACTCCAGTTCTTCCTGTTCAACCCCCACGAGCATTATACAACCCTGTAACGCTTGTGCGTATATACTCAACCAGCGCAACTTTCTGCGAAACTCGTGGATACCCGATTCTACATCGGTAAAAGCAACTTTGCCGTCTTTAGCGAAATCCATTATCTCTTCAACTTCAGACCGGTAGAATTTCAGAAGACGTTTGTGCTGCTTATCCTTATCTTTCCAGCCTGTTTTTTTCAGATCATGGTTAATCTTTTCCAATTGCTTTCCATTTAACCAGCCCTCGCTTTTGAGCAATTTATTAAGCTTGCTTACGGCTTGTTGCTCTTTATGGGAAAAATAGGATTTAACATCTTCGGGTATTTTCTCATTATTAAAAAACAGTTTGCCGTAAGCATCGAAGTAATCTATACTGCCCAGTATATCTTCCAGTAGCTTGAACTTTTCCCGCATCTTATCAAATTTCTTCTTATCGGGACCAGTGGAACTGTATATCCTGGCCAGTGCCTCCAGTTGGAACAATGGTGCTCTAAAATCGTTCTGAAAGAGGTACACAGCCGGGTCTTCGGTAGTTTTCGCCTCTTCCAAAAACGTAGATATTTTGTTTAAATGGATGTCAAACTGGATATTGTTTTGATTCATTGTCGTCTTTCTTACTGTTGAATAATTTTTTTACAAATCTCTTATACCATGCAAATTTGTTTACCGAGAATATCAGCAGGGTAATAGCTGTCGCTGAAATGGCTAAAACAAACATATTCAGTGCAATAGCTATCCCAATGGCTGCAATGGTCCATAGACCCGCTGCTGTCGTCAGACCTTTTGGTACATTCTTGTCGTCCCGAAAACCTATACCAGCACCTATAAAGCCCAGGCCGGTTGCAATGGCTGCCAACATTCTTGCAGTGGCAGATTTGTCTTCCGTCAGATGAGCAGCAACCGATACAAATAGGCATGAGGCAACGCAAATGCAGGCAAAAGTCCTGATACCTACATTTTGTTGTTCTATTTCCCGTTCCATACCGACAACGCCTCCTAACAGGAGCGCCAGTAACAATTTAGCTGAGAGTAAAAGTTCAAATTGAATATCCATTACGCTTCTGGTTTATGATTATTAATAATAACGCTACATTTCATAATAAGAGTCGTTTTTCGGTTTCACCGGAACATCTGTTTCCCCGACCATTTCCAATAGGTTGATCTCTATTGTTTGTGCTAAAGAGGTCATCGGTGTATCAACAGGAGTATTCTCGAAAGGGTCTTGCATGATGATGGCTGTTTTTTCGATAGCAATAAATAGTGTTGGTATAAGGATGGTCATAACGATTTCGACAGTAAGCTGCGAGTCCTCCAACCCAAACGGTAAAATTGCAGCAAAAACATAGATCAACGTATGGACCAAAAGGCTATAAGACTTTGGGAAAACCGTATTCTTAATTCGTTCACACTTACCCATACTATCACACAACCTCGCAATTGTTTCATTCAACTGTACCTGCTGAATATCTGTAATTGTTTTCGCAAAATACAATTGCTTAACAGTCCCCGAATGTTTATCCAGCAGTGCGTTCGGTATGTTCGCTGCTCTTATCTGGTGAACTTTTAAGTATGCCTGAACAGCAGGAGAAAATTCTTGCCTCCGCAGGGATTCGCCCAATGCATAGGTCCACACAATTTGCCTGTCAGCGAAATCCTTAAATTCGTTTTTGAGGTTGTCGGGCAGAAACTGCATGAACTGTCTCAGCAAGGTTCGCGAATCGTTTACGATGGCACCCCAAACCGTCCTGGCCTCCCACCACCGTTCATAGGATTGCGCCGTTCTGAATGCAAGCAAAAGGGAAACCGCGGTTCCCACCAGAGCAGGAACACTTAAAGGCAATGAAACTTTTTTAAATGTCGGATGCATATCCAATAGCCCGATAGATATTGCAAACACACAGATCAAAACGACCTGCGATTTGATCTCATTGACAAAGTACCAGATGGATATTTTTCGGTTTAGTAACATAAAAATATTGAGATTTTATATTATCTTTTTTTGACGCTGTTATCATTTCCAACGCCCTGATTTTTTCATAAACCTTATCGTAAGGTAATAGGTGCCAATTACCAACAAACATATTCCTGCATACTTTAGCTTAGTCTCCGGATCTCTGCCGATTAGGGTAGGATACTTGTACAATAATATAAACGCTATACCCAAAAGCCATACGAACTGTGTTCCATACTCTTTGATCAGCCACCTTTTCCAGTTAAATTTCATAGAGGAAAATGTATCCCCGATACCTTTAAAATTGGGAACCCACCGATTCACTCTCTTGGTATAATCTATAAAATCCATCCCGAACTTCTTCTTGAGGTACGCTTCTTCTGCCAGGACAATACATTGGTATATGCAAAGAAAAAGCGGCATTATTATAAGTGTAAAAAGGAATGAATTAGCCATTATACCGGCTCCCCATAACATGAGTATGTTTCCTATGTAAAGAGGGTTTCTTACATGGTTAAAGATACCGGTAGTGACCAATCCATCTGCGTACACTTGTCTGTTTTGTCCACCTCTTATAATATATGCTAACCCGATCGTTCCACCTCTAATAAGCTGACCGGAGACAGTTATCAGTAAGCCCAAAACAATGGGGTATAAAAAATATTTGTCGCCCCATCTCTCTGCTCCAAATAATTCTGCTGAAGGGACAAATAGTAGCAGGTACAGAAAAATGAAAATTATGTTTCTGCATCTAAAAAAGAAGTTTCCTAATTGTATCATCATTTTTTTGCAATTATTCCGGTGAAATTATACCAGCGAAAGAATACCTCGACCTCTCTAAAGCCGGCGTTTTTCAACATATTGATATTTTCGCTTGTCTTGTAAGGTATCAGAACGTTTTCGAGTGCTTCTCGTTTTTGAGAAATCTCTAATTCACTGTATTCGTTTCTTCTTTTAAAATCATAATAGTAGTTAATGTATTCCCTGTTAAATGAGGATTCCTCCGTAAGGATCTTTTCGACCATGATAAACACTCCGTTTTCGATAAGCCCATCGTATATCTTTTTGACAATCTCCAGCCTATTGATAGGACGAACAAATTGAAGAACCAATACCATCGTTACAACACAGGCATCCTGTACAGGCACTTCTTTGGTAATATCGACCATATTGAGTTCGATCTCTCTGCCAAGGGATAAGCTGTCAAGCTTCTCTCTGCATTTAACAATCATTTCTTCGGAATCATCTATTCCTATAAGGCTTACGTTCTCTGGCACCAGCTTAGACATTTGTATTAAAGTGGTGCCAGTGGAGCAGCCTATGTCATATACCTTTGTCTTTGGCTGCACATGGTTTTTTGCCAGTTCACTTACCATGCGTTGCATTTCTCCATAGAAGGGCACAGACCTACTAACCATGTCATCAAAAACCAATGCAACTTTTTTATCAAATGTGAAATCAGAAGCAGTATCAAACTTATTTTTAAATACATCATCCGACAAGTTGTTAGTATTTTCGTCTTTCATTTTAATAATTTATCTTGTTCATCAATTCAATATTAACGTCCTTAAATCTACTAAGCACTGACTTCCCATATTCGGTATAATAGCTGTGTGTCGTAAGCATTGCGGCGTTAACTTTCTGCCATTCTTCTTCCGAATACATTTTATCAAGAAACACTTCAAACTCTTTCCTGATGGCTATTGCATATTTAGGGTACGAGGTTTTAGTGAAATGGAAAAAGTCAGCATCACACAGTACTTTTTCCGCAATAGTCCTCGGATGCTGCGGAAATTTCGTTGCATCAATACAAGCCAACACTGATTCAATAAAATCAGTATTGGCATTATATTTCTCCAGATAACTTTTAGCTATCTTTTTACTTTCTTCTTCATGACCGATATAGGCATATGCATACCCGCAGTCATGAAACCAGGCGGCAACGATTAGTATATCCATTTCGGATTTATCCAAACCACTGTCTTGCCCTATTTCCCAAGCAGCTTTCACAACTTCATTTGTATGAGAGAAGTTGTGAAACACAAGATTAGTAGAGAGGGTTTCACTTAGAAAACCAAATACGTAATCTTCAACAGATTCTATTAGCTGGCTCATAACTTCACAGTTTTGGATTAATGTTCATGCCCTCCGGCGTTGCTCAGTTTGGCATTGATGAAGAATGCACCCTTTGTAACTATTTTTGCGTCTTTCGGAATTTGCGTTACTGGAGTGATCACAGTGTATCCCAATTCAGAAACTCCTTTCGCAACTTCTATCTTTTCAAAATTCATATTGGGTTCACTTTGTTTGTTCTCAGCAGCGTGATCATGCTTTTCGCCCGGCTTATGATCGTGGTCTTCTCCGGCTTTCTGGTCGTGGGTTTCTCCCGGTTTATGCTCATTACCGCTTTCCTCGTGACCAGCTTCAGGTTCTTTATCCGTATGGACAAAAACATAGAACTTACCGTCTGCTTCCACAATGGCGTCATTTGGCACAGTAGATGCCATAACATTTTCTACACTCACCATCCCGGTGATATTCATACCATCAATCAATCCGGTTTTATTCCCTACCACCGTACAGTGTACAGCAACCGTTTTGCTTTCATTCTCAAAGGAAGATCCTATGTTGAATACTTTTGCGCTATAAGTTACCTGCGGGTTATTGGTGATGGTAAAATTCACCATCTGTCCCACCTTCATATAGGGGAGGTCCCGTTCAAACACCTGAAGGTCAAGATGGAGCAAGCTATTGTCCACAATTTCAACCACGGGGGATGACACATCTACATAACTACCGATCTTTGCAAACTCACTGCTTATAGTACCACTTACAGGACTTGTAACCACCAATGCAGCTCTTAGATTTTCCCGGCTGACGCTGGACGGGTTGATGCCCATTAGCTGTATCTGCTTTTGCAGTGAAGCCTTGCGAGCCAATAGCGCGTTAAAATCGGCTGTAGCAGTTTGGAGATTCTTCAAAGCCCCTGCGTTGCCCTGGTTTAACTCCTTCTGACGGTTTAATTCCTGTTGTGCCAGGGTAATCCTGCTATCGATGGTAATATATTCTTCCTGCAACTGAACAAACTGGGGATTTTCAATGGTAGCAATAACCTGTCCCTTACGAACAAAATCACCCAACTGAACGCGGAGATCTTTAACAACGCCGCCGTAAAGCGAGGTGGCATTTGCTTTCTTATTATTAGGAACCCTCAGCGCACCATTGGCCTTGATAGTAGCCGTAAGATTTTTATTCTCGATGTTTCCAAGAGTTATTCCAACCGCCTTGATCTGTTCCGGGGTAAGTGAAGCAATAGTAGAGGATGCTTCTTCTCCATGCCCTTCTTCACCTTTAGCTTCAGCCGTTTTTGCTTCGGTCGCTGTAGCACTACCATTCTCTTTTTTAGCCTTTCCACCACAGCTATATAAAGATGATATGAGAATAGCTGCAACTAATATTTTTCCTATGATTTTCATTTTATCTTATTTGTTATTGAAGTAATTGAATTGGATGGCAGATTGGTTGTACTGATTCATAACATCCAGATAATTTTGACGGATGCCAATAGCCTGATTCAGAAATTGCCCGAGGTCTGCAAAACTTATCTCGCCGGTTCTATAGCTCAGGCTTGCTGCACTGATAATTTCCTCAGCTTGCTTTAGCCCCGAGGTTTCATAGAAATTCAACAGGGTGTAGTTTTTTTCTATTTCAGTAATTGCTGAAGCTCTTTGGGTTTGAAACAATTGAGTTTGATAGGAAAGCGCTTTTTCCTGTACTTCTTTTTCAGCAACTGCGACCCTAACCTTATTCCGATAGGCTCCGGTTCCGAACAGGGGAAAAGATGCCATTACCGAAAAGCCAGTGAAAGGGTCTTTCGCACCCCACACTCGCTGGCTGAAGAACCGACCCGAAAAATCCGGTTTGTTGGTGTTCTGCTGAACCTTGATATTTGAAGATGCAATATTTACATTCTGTTCCTGTAACGCCAACACCGGATGGCTGGTGCTGTTTTCCAGCAATTCTACTTCTACTTTATTAAGCGGTTCGGCCACCGGGAGCAACCACTCATTCTGATTTAAAAGCATCATCAATTGTTGTTGTTGCACCGTCATTGCCTTCTTGTTCTGTTCAAGGAAAGCCTTCAATTCCCGCAGTTTTGCCTCTGCCGCTATCTGGTCCAGTTTGGCAACGTCTCCCGTTCTTACCCGAACCTCCGTTGTGTTGAAAAGCATAGTGTATATGCTGTCCAGACGTTGAAACAGCGCCTGTTTGTCTTGTAAATACCAAAGCTGGTAGTAGGCGACTCGGACATCCCTTTTTATAATGGCGTTTAAAACATCGGTATTGAGCTCTGCATACTTCAGTTGCTCTCTGAAATAATTTTTCCGGGCAGCATATAGCCCCGGCCAGGCAATACTTTGTGACACGCCGATTTTTAAAATACCTACATTATCTGAAGGACGTAAATCTTCGTTTTCGGCGAAGACGCCTGTTTTGGGAATATCGTTCGCCGTCTTCACATTTAGAGAAGCGCTTCTAATCTGGGCACTATTCACACCAAACTGCTGGTTGCTCTTTAACGCGGTACCTATAGCGTTATCAATCGAAATCCGTTGCTGCTGTTGCGCATTTACAGATGAAAACCCTCCCAGGAAGAGTAAGATAACCACTGCGGTTGTTTTCATAGTACCTTTTCCTTTGATTTTTGAGTTGAAAATGATGTACAGGAGCGGCAGTACGAACAGCGTAAGAAAGGTCGCAGTCATCAATCCACCTATCACAACGGTTGCCAGCGGCTTTTGTACTTCCGCACCTGCACTGGTGCTGATAGCCATTGGCAAAAAGCCCAAAGATGCCACTGTTGCCGTCATCAATACGGGACGCAAACGGGTCAACGTTCCTTCCTTAACCCTTTGCAGCACATCATCCATACCTTCTTTTTGTAACTGATTAAACGTACCGATCAACACGATACCATTTAATACCGCTACACCAAACAAGGCAATAAATCCGATACCTGCACTGATACTGAAAGGCATCCCGCGAAGCATCAATGCAAAGACTCCCCCGATGGCACTCATAGGAATCGCCGTAAATATTAGGGTGGCCTGTTTGAAAGAATGGAACGTGAAATATAGCAGCATAAAAATGAGCAACAGCGATACGGGAACCGCTATCATCAAACGGTCACTGGCTTTTTGAAGATTTTCAAACTGGCCGCCGTAAGTAAAATAGTACCCGGAGGGAAGCTTCACTTTTGCTGCCAATTGCTGCTGTATATCTTCCACGACACTCTGTACATCCCTGCCAGAAACGTTGAATCCAATTACGATCCTACGTTTTCCAGCTTCCCGGCTGATTTGCGCTGGTCCCAACTTATATGATACATTTGCTACCTGTGATAATGGGATCTGCAAACCGGTAGCCGTTGGAACCATCAGATTATTCACATCATCAATACTGCTTCTGTGTGCGCTATCCAAACGTACAACCAAATCAAAACGCCTCTCATTTTCATATACCTGTCCCGAACTTTTACCGGCAAAAGCAGTACTTACCACGTCGTTAACATCCTGTATCGTTAATCCGTAGTTGGCAATTCGCGTGCGATCATACACGATATTAATCTGCGGAAGACCAATCACCCGTTCAACCTGTGGCGACGTGGCTCCCTGTACACTTTGAATAACCTCACTTACTTCTTTCGCATAAGAAGCGAGTGTATCTATATTTTCTCCAAAGATTTTTACCGCAACATCCTGCCTGATCCCCGTCATCAGTTCATTGAAACGCATCTGAATGGGTTGGTTTTTTTCAAAGAAAACCCCTGGAATAACTTCCAATTTTTCCATTATCGCGTCAGCCAGCTCGGTATAACTCCTGCCGGAAGTCCACTCATCTTCTGGCTTTAGAACGACCATAAGATCGGTTGCCTCCGGGGGCATTGGGTCTGTAGGAACTTCCGCCGCTCCTGTTTTCCCAACCACCATTTTAACTTCCTCAAATTGCTTGATAATACGTGACGCCTGCATGGAAGTCTCTATACTTTGGTTCAATGAACTTCCCTGCGGAAGGATACAATGAAATGCATAGTCGCCTTCCTGTAGCTGAGGGATAAACTCGCCACCCATTCTGCTGAAGAAAAATATTGCAATTGCAAAAATGCCAACAGTGACACCTACTATAATATATTTAATTCTAATAGCTTTCTGTAACAAAGGTTGGTACCAACTTTGAAGCTTACTCATCATTTTATCACTAAACGTTCGCTTGTGACTTGTTTTTTTTGACAAAAACAGGGCACACATCATAGGAATGTAAGTCAGGGACAATATCAATGCTCCAAAAATTGCGAAGCCAACGGTTTGGGCCATCGGGCGGAACATTTTTCCCTCAACACCAACCAACGTGAGGATCGGAATATATACGATCAGGATGATGATTTCTCCAAAGGCGGCGCTGGTACGTATTTTAGAAGCTGACTGGAATACCTCTTCGTCCATTTCATTTTGTGTCAATCTTTCCGTTGACTTTCGAAGGCCAAGATGGTGCATGGTTGCTTCTACCACGATTACCGCCCCGTCAACGATAAGCCCGAAGTCTATCGCTCCCAAACTCATCAGGTTTGCACTAACACCAAACACATTCATCATGCCAAGGGCAAAAAGCATTGCCAGTGGAATGGCGGAAGCTACAATCAGTCCGGCACGTAGATTTCCAAGGAAGAGTACAAGAACAAAAATCACTATCAGAGCGCCTTCGATCAAATTCTTTTGCACTGTACTGATAGCACGTCCCACAAGATCAGTTCTATCAAGGTAGGGTTCGATAGTAACATCATTAGGAAGTGACTGCTGGATGGTAGGTAGCTTCTCTTTTATCCGCTTAACCACCTCGTTACTGTTTTCTCCTTTCAACATCATCACTACACCACCTACAGCGTCTACTTCTCCATCATAGGTCAACGCGCCATACCTAACCGCACTACCAAATTTCACCTCAGCAACATCACTGATATATATTGGTACGACACCGGAATTTTTGACCACAATTTTTTTAACATCATCTAATGATGTTACCAGACCGATACCCCTGATGAAATAAGCATTCGGCTTTTTGTCGATGTATGCACCGCCTGTATTCTGATTGTTCTTTTCAAGGGCGGTAAAGATATCCGGGATACTTACTCCCATTGCTCTCAACCTATCAGGATTGACAGCAACTTCGTATTGCTTCAATTGGCCCCCAAAGCTGTTCACTTCGGCAATACCCGGAGTACCGTACAATTGTCTGGCAACGATCCAGTCCTGCATCGTACGCAGGTCTTTTGCATTGTACTTTTTTTCACTTCCCTTTTTGGGGTGAATGATATATTGGTACACTTCACCTAAACCTGTACTGACAGGTGCCATTTCCGGCGAGCCAATTCCCTGGGGGATTTTATCAACAGCCTCTTTGAGTCGTTCATTGATGAGTTGCCTGGCAAAATATATATCCACGTCCTCTTCAAAAACAACGGTGATCACCGAAAGTCCGAACCGGGAAATACTTCGGATTTCCTCGATCTTAGGAACATTGGCAATACTTTGTTCTATGGGGAAGGTTACGAGTTGTTCCACTTCCTGACCAGCCAATGTAGGACAGGTAGTAAATATTTGAACCTGATTGTTGGTAATGTCAGGGACGGCATCTATGGGTAATTTGGTGGCACTCCACGCTCCCCATATAATAAGTAACAAAGTCATTAAACCAATAATGATTTTGTTCTTTATACTGAATTTAATAATACGATCTAACACAGTGTATTTTGTTATTTAACGCTTAGTAAAAAAATATGAGACCTCTTCTCTGAATGAAAAAAGTTGGGAATAGATGCGTGCTATGGATGTCATACGTAAATCGTACAACACCTAATCAGTGCTAAAAAAACAATGATGTCACAGACGATATGCGTAATAGGCATATCACACGATAAGACACGATCTAAAAGAAATTATGCGTTAAATCTTGGCGGCTGCCAAATGTTTCCGGAGTAGTTGGAAACAAAAAAACAATCCCTTATGCCAACTTTTTTGGCCTTAAACTCTTTTAAGGGGATATTAAATTCTGGTATATTAAACTTAAAGGAAGTTATCGAAACACTGCAACAAGCACAATGACAGAAGGGGGAGCAGTTATCATCTCTATCTTGATTATGACTATGCTTCAGTTCTTTGGATGGAGATTTTATTTCGGCGCAAACATTATTAGCATCACTGCACGGAGCAACAAAAAGTGCCGCGAAGTAAATTACTAATATGGTTGCTATCCATTTCATGTTTGGATGCAAATTTAATAAAATTTCCATGCAATTATGTTGCAAAAATCATTTTTTTTACTTATTGCGGCTATTTTGTCTAAAATTGGGTAGTTAATGATTTGGACTTTATGCTTCGCTGATAGCCTACAATTATTCCAGTACCGTAGTAAAAGGCCCTACGAATAACAGATTTGAAGCTTAGAGTTGATACTCAAATATCCTAAAGCGTCCAATAAAACGTAACAACAATGTTACAAGTGATTGTCAAAAATTCTTATGTTTTTGCAACATTGTATAAAAAATAATAGCTTCTTCAGGGTCCATTTTAGGCGGTATTAATAGCCTTTTTCGGAAACCAATGTCCTCAAATCCTCCAAAAAATGGTTCGAAAATTGTCCCGACAGGCGACTAAAGGAGACACTGGATAACAGTTGTCTCCTTTTTTTATGCCAATAAGAATCTGTGACTCAAGCCGTTGCCGTCGAGTCATTTATAGTTCGATTTTATATTCAAAATTCGCGTGAACTTTAGCCTTGAATCTTCTGAAAAACTGCTGCTGTCTTCTGTTTAGAGTGTTTTTCAAACAGTTCGATATCCTCTTAAGGTTCTGATGCTTCCACCTTCTTTGGCTCTTTGTGATTCTTTGATATAAGATAGAGAAAGTCTAATATTAAAGTAGCTTCGTCTTCTTCCACATGGATACCATTTTGTGTCAATATTTCAATTGCCTGTTTGATAGAAACCCTTTTGTCTATAAAGTTCATCTTTATTATTTTAATATCTGTTTTTTTGTTAATAATATTTTTGATAATGCGCTGTTTAGTCTCAGTGTCATGTTGCCTGTTTTGAAATCGACCTTGAGTGGTGGGATCAGATTGACAAGATGCTTTTTGTCGGATAAATCCAACCCTGAAAATCCCTGTAAAATATTTAAGAATGATTTGGATCCTATTTGGCTTTGTCGGTCAATGCTTTCTAATTTTATATTAATATCCAGCAATTCCCTTCGCAGGCATTTGGCATTAGCTTCAAACTCCCTTTTTAAATTACTGTAATCATCAGGTTTCAGAGCTCCAACTACGAACAACTTTCGGGCTTGGGACATAATTGATTCCTGTTCGTTTAGTTTTCTTACCACAATATTTCGGTTCTGTACGTGTGCCGTTTTAAGTGTGTTAGCATTCCAATCTTCCAAAACGAGACTAAAAAGATCTGTCGCCTTATCTGAAAGTGCTAATCGCTGAAGTTCAAATTGGTAGCGATCATTGAGAAAAGTGGCATTGATCCTTGTTTTGCATCTTCCATGACAATGGTAGTAGGGGTATCTCTTCGTTGAACCTCTGGAAAAGCTTCCGCTGAGTTTTCGTTCACAATAAGGGCATTCTAAGACTCCTCGTAAAAAGAAAGTATTTTTTAGGAAGTCTTCTTTAGCAGTAACTTTCCTTTTTGTTGTGATAATGCGCTGAACCTCGTAAAACAGTGCCTCGGATATTATAGGGTTATGTGTTCCCTTCACAAGATCACATTCTCCGGAATTAAATTTTATTGTAATGAGGCCACAGTAAATGGGATTACGTATAAACCTAAAGAAATATGACCTTGAACACATCAGACCTTTATCACGAGCCATATTCCGAATTTCCTCTATCCTATGGATATTCTTAGCGAGTTGCTGGAAGACCCATCTTAAAATGTTTGCTTCCGGTTGCTTAAGGGCAATAATTTTCTTTCCTTCTATTGTTGTTACATTGATATAGCCTAAAGGAGCCTTGTTGGGGTATCTGCCCATCAGTTTTGCCCTGCGAATACCGGCTGCAGTATTCAGAGCCCTTCTGCTGTTTTCAGCTTCCGGTACGGAAAGGTAAACGGCAAGCATGACTGTACTTTCAGGTACCGAAAGATCCAAAGGCTGATCAATGGCCATTGCTGTTGTCTTGTATTTTCGAAGTAAACCGAGCATCTCATAGGCGTATTCAATATTCCGGCTAAATCGATCCCATTTAATGAAAAGTATATGTCTGTCTTCCTTTGATGACTTGTTTTTAATCGCTTTCATTAATTTTTTCCATTCAGGTCGGTTGAAGGTCTTGGCTGAGCAATCTTCGCGGTAGATGCCTTTAACTTCAATATTGTTGTACTCACAATATTTCAATAACCGATCCTCCTGCTCTGGCAGGGAGTATCCCTTTTTCTTTTGCTCATCAGTGCTTACACGGATATATAGATAAGCTGTTTTCATATGATATAATGTGTTTGTTTGACTTCAAGGTTGGTATTTCTTTGAGACTTTCAAAGAATTTAAAATCAGTGCACCGAAGAGTAATCGTTTAATGAACTAATTAAAAGCTGTTTGGACGAACCCCTGTGCCCAGCACGAATAGCTAAATGAGTTACTTTTTTTTAATTCGATGGTGAAGAATCTGTTGGCAAATCACAAGGCCTGCTATTTTAACGATAAAAAAATCGCTAAAAGTTTTGACGATAAAAAAATCGTTTGTATATTTGACGAGAAATTTATCGTTATACAGAAATGGAAGATCAGGATATATTTTTAAGGAACAATACAGGAAGCAAGTCAAAGTCTGCCATAGTAGATGGATTTGTTGTCAGAATAAACGAATTTGATAACATTAAAACCTCACTAGTGGAATCGAAGACCATTAGCGACATTCAAAACATAATCGTAATTGGACAAAGAGGGGCTGGTAAAACAACATTAATGCACCGTCTCAGCTATGCCATTTTGGATGATAAACATTTATCTAAACGGTATATACCAATTTTATTTTCGGAAGAACAATATAATTTATCTGACTTAACCAATTTATGGGAGGCTGTAGCGATAGGAATTGAGGACAACTTCTATAAAGAAAACTTGGCTGCTAAACTAGAGAACATAATAGAGTCAGATGATGAATATGAAAAAGAATCCTTAAAGCTCCTGCAAGACTTTTTAATTTCAAAAGACAAAACAGCTATTCTATTTATAGAGAACATAAACTTTTTCCTGAAGAAGCTTTCTGAAGACGAAAAAAAGCGCTTTAAGAAAATCTTCACCTCCAATTCACCTCTCCGGGTAATCGGATCATCTACTTCATATAATGATGGTACTATAGACTTCGGAGATTCCTTTTACAAATTCTTCAACATAGTTCAATTAGATAGTTTGACTCAGGAAGAATGTGAAAAGCTGCTGATTAAAATTGGACAACAGTATGGAGAAGAGCAGCAGATTAAAGACGTAATTGCTAATTTTCCAGGAAGAGTGGAAGCTTTGCGAAGGTTGACAGGAGGTGTGCCTAGAACAATATCATACCTTTTCCAGATTTTCCTGGATAACGAAAATGGCAAGGCTATCAAAGATCTGTACCTCCTGATAGACACATTGACGTTACTATACAAATCTGAATTAGACCAGTTGTCAACTCAACAACAAAAGGTCGTTGATGCTATAGCGAGGAAATGGGATGCGATATCTGTGAGAGAAATAGCTAAACGAACCAGGTTGGAAAGCAAAAATATCTCATCAATCCTATCATACTTAGAAAAAAACCAACTTGTCGAAAAGGTACCAACCTCAACGAAGAACCATCTGTACCGGATTAAAGAAAGGTTTATGAATATCTGGTACCTGATGAGATTTGGCAGAGCACACGATAAGGAAAATGTAAAATGGCTGGTTCGTTTTTTTGACGCCTGGTGCGATGAAAGTGAGTTGGCTAAACGTTTAAGAAAACACATCAGTAACCTGAAAGATGGCAAATACGATGCTATTGCGGCTATTGATATGGGTAATACATTCCTTTCATGTGAAAATATCCCTGACACGTTAAAGGAGGAGTTAATTAAAACTACCAATTCGGTCCTTCCCAATAGACTCCTAAAAAACACCAAGACAAATGGTGAGAACGCATTGTCTGAGGTCAAAAAATTGGTAAAGGAAGAGAAATTAGACGAAGCTATCAAAAGGTTAGATGATGTTGACAATAAGAATATTGATTACTTCATGTTGGCTACATCAGTATATCTTATGCAAGGAGAGTTCAATAAGGCTTTGAAAGCTGCAGAAGCCGCTTTAGCATTGGAAAATCAAAATCCTCTTGCATTAATATCGCTCGCTATTATATATGACTTTCATTTGGAGAATAAGGAAGTGGCTATAGAATTATACGAAAAGTGCCTTGAACTACCCCAACCACATCCTTATGCTGCCAATAGACTTGGAGAGATATATAGAAGAGGAGGAGATTATAAGAAAGCAATCAAATACCATGAGTTGGCTGTCACTAAGAACTTCAAACAATCGTTAATTTCCTTAGGGAATATTTACCTGAAACTAAAAGATCTGGAAAATGCCGAGAAGTATTACAGGGAAGCAATTAAATTCAATCAAAAAGGTGCATTCACTAAACTGGCTAAGGTTTTAACACGACTTGGCAGGGTTAAAGATACTGAAAAAGTACTGATTGACGCAGTAGCTGCCAATGAGAAAGGTAGTAATATTAACCTGGGACGATTCTATTTGATGCAAAAGCGGCCTAGTTTTAAAAAGGCAGAGGAACAGTTCAAAAAGGTGATTGAAAAGGAGCAGATCGATGGATTTAGTGAGCTAGGTAAATTATATTTAAAAAAGAGAGAGCTTGACAAGGCTATCGAAACATTTAACGAAGGATTGAGTCTTGGCGATCCAGAATCAGCTCATCATCTTGGGCATCTTTACAGCATAATGGAAGATTTTGAAAAGTCGGATCAAATGTTTGAAAAGGCTGTTGAGTTGGGAGAACATTCTGTTGTAGGTTGCTGGATTGAAAGTATTTACAACGCAAAACGAAAGGACAAGAAATTATTTGTTAGAGAGCTTTTAGAAAAGTACAAAGAAGATAATAGTGAAAGTATTAGCTATATGTTTTTGTATGCTAAAATATTGTTATGGAACGGAGAGGTATCCGATTCCATTAATATTATAATCAATAAAACTCGTGAGCTATTCGAAACTTTTACCGACGAGGGAAGAAATAGTAGGCATTTTCAAAAAGCTTTATCTGCGCTGGTTGACTATTTCTTATTGTTAATCGCTCAAAACAAACTGCATGAAGCTTTAGCATTTTTCGAAAAGCCAGAAAACGACGATTTTAAGATAATGCTTAAACCGGTGTACTACTTGTTAATGGAAGAATTAAAAGAAGAGTTCCCTACCGAATATTTAAAAGCCGGGAAAGAATTAGCCGAAACAATTATTGATTTAAAAAAGGAGGTGGAATATTTGAGAAAGGGGTAAAAAATAATAAAAAATATTAGGTGGTATAAAAAGTATAGTGTAAGAGTAGCTACCTCTTACACTATACTTAGAATATCACTCAATCTCCGAGGTTGGAGACGAGATAAATGATGATAACTATCATTTCGACAACACAAAAGTAAACAAACTTGTTTTTTGTGCAAGCATTATTGTCCTTTTCTTTTCTCTAACCTAAGCGGATTAACAACAATAACCAGCTTTCCTAATGTTTCCGCTGGAGCTGATTCCTTCATGTAAGGAATGAGAGTGTTGTTTGATTACAATAAGGTTTTAATACAAAAAATTAAAAGAAAAATGGCTAATAATGCTACTCTTAAGTATTACCCGGTGGGTAATGGAGACACGTCCTTAATTACGTTACAGGACAAAACTACGATTCTGGTTGATTGTAATATCAGGAATTGTGATAATGAGGACACTTATGATGTCAAAAAGGATCTGTTAAAGAGTGTACAGTACAACAATGGGATTCCATATGTTGATGTATTTATATTGACACACGGTGACCAAGATCACTGTAGAGGTTTCAAAAAGCACTTCTACCAAGGAGCGCCGGAAAAATATTCCGAAGCAGACAAAAAGGAAGGGCTAATCCGCGTCGATACCATGTGGTTCTCCCCAATGATTGCCGAGCAACATTCAAATGAAGATGAAGACGCATATCAGCAAGAAGCTGAACGTAGACTTGCACTTCACCGGAAAGGTGATCCAAAGAAAGACAATCCGGGAAATAGGATCAAAATTATCGGGTATGATGGAAACGCCGATTACAAGGATTTAGATCACCTAAGAGCTACACCTGGTGATATTGTCACACGTTTCAATGATAGAGATCAATCGCTCTTTTCGATTTTCATTCACGCTCCTTTTAAAGAACACCTTGAAGCTCTTGGTGATGACAAAAAGAATTCCACCAGTATCGTTTTCCAAGCGAGGTTCAAAAATAGCCCTTACCAGGAAGGCTTCTCAACCCTTGCAATGTTTGGAGGAGACTCTGATCATACGTCTTGGTGCATCATTTTAGAAAAAACCAAGAAATATAAAAATGAGCACGCGCTGTATTGGGATTTATTTCTCTCACCACACCATTGCTCCTGGTCATTCTTTAATGACAGACCCCAGGAAGAAAATCCCATTCCTAAAAAAACTTCTCTGGAAGTACTCGATTACAAGAGAAGGAACGCAAAGGTCATTGCTTCAAGCAAAAAGATAGTGGACGATGACGACAACCCCCCACATTATGAAGCAAAACGTGAGTATGTTAAGAAAGTTACCGAATACAACTTTTTTAACACGGCTATCTACAATGTGGTCAGTAGAGTTCCTCAACCAATTGTGTTCGAGGTGACCACACAAGGAATTGTGAACCCGAAACAATCGGAGGGTGCCGCTAAAGTGATTGGAGGTGCTGGTTTAGGCGCTGTTAACTCTGCTTCAAAATATGGAAATGGATAGGTTTAGTATCAGCTTACCTGTATTTTCTGATGATATAGAGAATCCCGCTCTTAGGGATTCTCTAAAATCACTGGAGTTAGTTTATGGACATAAGCTTCAAATCTTAGATTGGGGAAATGGCAGAATTGCTGTGCCTTATGAAATTAGTGTTGACTTGCCAAGTCTGGGTAATTTTGAAGATATAGATATCAGGGAAAAAGAGCACATCATTTTGGTTTTCGATTTGATAAATTATCCATTATCGGCACCTAAAGTATTTACAGATCGGCTTGATTTTCCTAAAAGTAACCTTGCGCATTTATACATAGCAGTCAATAATCGGCCTTCAGGATTTTGTTATGTAAGGGGTAACGCAGATGAATGGTATGCGAATAAAAGAATTGAGGATCTCATCATACGTATTAGCAATTGGCTTAGGGATGCTGCTACAGGTGAACTGACAGAAAATGGTGAGCAATTTGAACCGTTGCGATTGGAGGGATACACCGGTACTATAATTTATGACTATAACACACTAACGGGAATCGTTAATGGCGATAACGCCTTCCATTTTAAAGAACAGCTTGCTGTCGCTTTATTTGAACGTCCAAAGCAGGCGGAAAGGTACACGTATAAATTCATTAAACCACTTACAGCTGGGAATGTCTTGACCACGATCAAGGAAGTTGATGAGGAACGCAAAAAAGACAAGGAAGACGTTACCAGGAAAAATTATCATTACGCCTATGTATTATGGAATGAGGAAGATACTGTAAACAAAGGGTACTATGTTAATTTACCGAGGAATTGGAAAGAGTTTAAATCCTTCTGTGACTTTTATAGCCTAAATTACAGTCAATTAGAAGAATTTATTGCTACAAGTGATGGAAATTCATTTGTTCACTTTCCCGTAATTGTTGGTATAAGGCGACCTAAGCCATTAATTGGATATCCTTCCAACATCGAATTTATAAACTTACGCTTCCGGGTCGATGTTGATGATGTAAAAGATGGCAAAATTGTAAACAATATACCCATCGATTTACTATCGCACAATCAGCCTTTGACCATCCAACAAGCAGGCCATATATCCGGTTGCAAAATAGATGTGAATTCAAGAATTGCTGTGTTTGGATGTGGTGCCTTGGGCTCCAAAGTGGTTATGCATCTTGCCCGTTCCGGACAAACAAATTTAACCCTTATAGACCCAGATCAAATATCTCCACATAATTTAGTACGTCATGCCTTGTTTGGTGAAGATGAGGGAGAAAACAAAGCCACTGCATTAGCAGAAAGAATAAAAAAGATATACCCTTATGAGACGCTAAAAATTTATAGTGGGCCTTCATTCAAAGACGGGCTGATCGACAAGAAAGAGACTTTTGATAAATACAACTGGGTGTTAGACTTTACCGCATCAGACGCTTTCTTCAATAAATTAGCTATTGTCAAAAGTATGGATGAGCGAAATATTGGTAGTGCGTCAATATCCGATTTTGGGAACTTGGGCGTACTATATAAGGAGGGTGAAAACAGAAATCCACGTATCGATGATCTACAAGTGTATTTATATAGCCTGTCAGCGCATGATAAGAAAGTAAGTGATTGGCTTCAGCGAGAGCAGTTGGCGATTAATGGCAATAACATAACGGTGCGGGTAGGTGTCGGTTGTAATTCAGAAACAACCGTTTTATCCGACGACAAGATTTCTTCTCATGCCTCCTACTTTTCAGGAGTGCTAAAAAGAGAAATGATGGCTTCATCGAAGGATGGGAAAATCTATTTGAGTCGCATTGTAGAAGCCCAGGATTATACAATTGAAACACAGGTTATATCCGTTAAGACCTTTAGAGTGTTGTCAGCATTGAACGACCCCAACTGGACGGTTCGATTTAAAGATGGAATTGTTGAACAAATAGACCAGGTATGTTCTAAGGCAGGAAGAAATGAAACCGGAGGCGTATTTATTGGAATTTGCAATTATAAAACAAAGACAATCTATGTAACAGGTTGCATCAGTGCACCGATAGACAGTAAGGCAGATGCAACCCACTTTATTCGGGGACACGAAGGGTTACCTGATGAAATCGGGGAAATCAAAAATAACTCCGGGGGGCAGATTGGTTATATTGGTGAATGGCATTCTCATCCAGAGGGCCCGAATATGCTTAGTCAACAAGACATGATTAGTGTATATCAGCATAAAGCCGAGTTTGAACAACTAAATCCTCCGCTTCCGGTATTCTTGTCTATCATTACTCCCGATGGATTACACCCGTACATTTTTTAACCTAAAGATTATATAAATGGAGAAAGAACCTAACTTAAAAATAAAGAATGTTCCCCAGCTGTGGGTTTTCCTGGCAGCGAACATATTGATTTTATGTGGATTGATATTTCCTGCATATTTTAAAACACTAACAACTGGTGTTGACATTGTTTTTATACTCAAAGTGCTGGGGGTCTCAATAGCTCCTCTATTGCTATTTTTACTAAACGGGCTTATATCTAGTCATCAAAAAGCTGTACTGGTTTTCTGGAAATTGAAGAATCCATTACCCGGTTCCGAAGCGTTTTCGAAACTCAGCAAAAATGATACAAGGATAGATCGAGCAAAATTGAAAAGCGTTTATGGCTCCTTGCCTAAAAGTCCAATAGAACAGAATAAACTATGGTATAAAATTTACAAAAAGAACAGTTCTAATACGATAGTATCCGATAGTCATCGAGCCTTTTTGTTGGCACGTGACCTTACATCACTATGCGTCCTGTTTGTGATATTCTTGGGCATACCTGTTTTAATAATAGGCCAATGGCCAATTAGCCTATACTACTTTCTGGGCTTGCTATTGCAATATGTAATAGTAGTTATTGGCGCTCAAAACAGGGGGAGACGGTTGGTCACGAATGTTTTGGCTATTGAGTCCTGTAAATAATTATTTTAATACAAAGTCGCATTATATATAACATAAAATATGAACAGTCTATTCCCGGAAGAAAAAATTGAAATTACTTTCAATTGTACATATATAAAAAGTATCAACGGCAATAAAAAAGAATATTATATTGGAGTTGAACAAGGCATTATAAGAAAATTCAATGGAAGTACATTTTCAGGTTATGAATTTCTTTCCGAAAATGGTTCAAAGTATTTTATTTCAACAATTAAAAGCCAGATCCCACAAAATTATGATGGCGTATTCACATTGCTTGAAGAGTATGAAAAACTGACCATTGCAATTCTTTCGAAATGTAAAAAGAAAGCAGAGTATATAAAACTTCCTGATCATAAAAATATCCTTCAGACTTGGGAAGGGAAATTTAATTACAAAAAGGAAGTCAAAGATGAAACCGGTAATATCACTCAATTTGGGCTTAGACCTCCACAAATTGGTGCATTACATTCCATTCTCTCTCATTGGAGCATTTCAAGCAAACCCGCAGTAGTTGTAATGCCTACTGGAACAGGTAAGACCGAAACAATGCTGTGCTTAACTATAGCAGAAAAGTGTCAGGGCTTATTGGTAATCGTTCCCTCGGCCTCGTTGAGAACCCAGATTTTCAATAAATTCAAATCTCTGGGCGTTCTAAAAGATCGTAGATTTCAGATTGTTTCCTCCTCTGCCAAAAATCCTGTTATAGGTTTTCTAAAAACGGGTATAAAAAGCATAGAGGATGCAGACAGTTTGTTCGAATCAAATGTAATTGTTTCCACTCCGCAAATAATTACAGGAATATTGAGTGGTGATGAAAAAATAAAGGCATCATTCCTGAATTGGTGCAATCTTTTAATTATGGATGAAGCACACCATAGTCAGGCAAAAGAGTGGAATAACATCAAAGTACAACTTGAAACTTTTAATAAACCTATTTTGTTATTCACGGCGACTCCATTTAGAAATGACAAGAAACGTTTACAAGGTAAGGTAATTTACGATTATCCCCTCTCACTTGCTCAAAGAGACAATTACTATAAACAAATTGTTTTTCATCCTATTCTTGAATTTAACCCACTGAAATCTGACCAACTTATTGCAGAGAAGGCAATTTCCATTTTGGAAAAAGATATGGAGGAAAAATACGACCATATACTGATGGCAAGGGTGGATACAATGTCTAAAGCTGAAGAGGTGTTTGAAAAAATCTACAAACCATATCAGAAGTACAACCCTGTATTTATTCATAGCGGTATTAAGCAGGCAATCCGCAAGAAAATACTAGACGACATCATTGCGGGAAAACATAAAATAATTGTATGTGTAGATATGCTTGGAGAAGGATTTGACCTTCCTCAGTTAAAAATTTGTGCATTGCACGATTTGCATAAAAACATCACCACCTCATTTCAGTTCTTTGGAAGGTTTACGCGCGAATCAATATTAAAATTGGGCAATGCGTCTATAGTCGCCAATATTGCAGATCCGGAGCTTAAGGGGACTTTAAAAAAATTATATCAAAAAGATTCGGACTGGGATAAAATCATCAGTATGGCGAATGAAGATATAATAGGCTCAGTAAAAGAAGAACAAGACTTTTTTCAGAATTTTTCAGATGCTGAGATCCCGGCAAAAATTCCATTGCGAAATATAACGCCTGCGATGAGCACAGTTGTCTTCAGGTTATTTGATGATGAGATCGACTGGGAGCCACAGAATTATACATCTTGTTTTAATGACGAAAAATATGAAACAGTATCAGTAGAACATGAAGAAAAAAATCTACTCGTTATTGTTGCAAAAAAAATTGATCCTGTAAAATGGGGAAAAATAGACGATTTGTTAAACTGTCAATATGATCTCTATATAATATACTTGAACGAAGAACAGAAACTACTCTATATAAACAGTACAAATAATGGAACAACACATGATAAAATTGCCGAAGCCATTGTAGGCCCCAATAAAAGTTTGTTTAATGAGGCTGATATCTATAAGTGTCTGGATGGAGTATTTCAATTGGAGCTATTTAACTTAGGTTTAAAGTCTACTTTAGATGGTCCCATCAGTTTCACTATGTATGCAGGGAATTCTATTGTAAGTGGTCTGGACGAATTGGACAAGGATACTAAATCCAGTTCAAATCTTTTCGGTGTCGGTTATGAAAATGGAGATAAGGTCACTATTGGTTGTTCCTCGAAAGGTAGAGTTTGGACTAAATTGGTGAAAAGTATTCCTGATTTCTGTGAATGGTGTGATAGTCTTGGCAACAAGCTCTTAGATGATTCTATCGATACACAAGACATTTTTAAATTCATTCAGAAACCAGAATTGATTACAGAACTCCCCGCAAATAAAGTTCCTGTTGCCATGAAATGGAACGAAGAATTATATGCTTATACCTCTATGTCCTTGCACAGAGGCATTCCGGTGGTTGATTATAATATTAAATTGAACTCTTATGGCCGTGATTATGTCGAATTCTCGATTGAGTCGAATCAGAATGCCATTGACTATAAACTGGTATTAGATCCCAAGATTGGACGTGGTTATAAATATGAATTAGTTGGAACTATGCCTTTTGTAATTACCTACAAAGGAGACGAAATAGATATAGCTGAATTATTTTATGATTTTCCTCCGGTGACTTGGTTTCATGACAATTCCAAAATGTATAATAATATCTTCTTTCCTTTTAAAGGAAAAATCAACCTTTTTGATACCTCCAAAATACTTCCCTTAGAGTGGACAGGTACAGACATTCGGAAAGAATCACAAAAACTGGAAAAGAGAACAGACTCAATTCAATTTCATATTATCGAAAAGCTAAAATCTAATGCTGATTATAAAATAATATTTGACGACGACGATGCCAATGAAGCGAGTGATATTATAGCGATAAAATTTTGGGATGGTGGAGACAGCAGAATAAAAATAGATTTATATCATTGTAAGTTTTCATCAAAATCACAAAGCGGTCGTCGTTTAAAAGACTTATACGAAGTGTGTGGTCAAGCACAAAGAAGCTTTCATTGGAGGCATAACGCCTATGAGCTTCTGCAACATATGGTTAGACGTCAAAATTCACGTATTAACCAAGGGAAAGCAACTAGATACGAAACCGGTGGGGATGAAGAAATGAACACGTTATTGAATATGATAACATCAGGTTATTGCGAACTTGAATTTAGTATTTATGTTGTCCAACCAGGTATCTCAAAAAAGATTGTTGAAAAGGAGACAGAACATTTGAAATTACTTGGAGCAACTGATTTACTATTAAAAAAGACAGGGAATAACTTCTTTGTAGTGGCAAGTGAATAATGAAAACAATTGAAAATATGAGGGCATTCATTGTTGTAGATCCATGTTCTGTTTTGAAAGTTGGGATGAGTTCAAGCAATCTATTTACTGTGTCATTTAGTGTGCCAACATTTCTGTTGAGATTTGGGGTACCCCCGTCGTGTGACCCAAGAATAGCTATGCTCCGTATTTGGTTCAAATTTCAGAGTCGGGCCTCAGTTGTTTTTCAATGCCATGCTTATAATAGAATAGCCTTTGACTGTGATTTGCATAAATTCAAAAATCTCCAATTTGCATGAAAGTTCGAACCATTTATTTTTTGCGTTATTTGATTTTTAAATTTAAAACTTTATACGTTGAATAACGTACTGATAGTCAGTTGAAAATGTTCTCATTTGAACTGACCAATTTTTTCAAATCATCCAAGAAATGGTTCGAAAATTGTCCCGACAGGGCGACTACCCACAAAAAGCCCTTAGCGAAAGCCAAGGGCTTTGTTGTTATCGCCGCAAAAGGTTGGTAGTTTATAGTTCGATTTTCCTTTAGATCTCACTACTCATTGTTGTACTATATTTTCAAATATCCAATCATAAACATATCGATATTCTGGCTAAACTGATCCCACTTTAATGAATAGTATATACTTATCTTGCATTAATGACTTGTTTTAATTGATACGATTGGTTTTTCTCATCCAGCTGGTTGAAGGTCATTGAAGAAATATTTGCACGATAAGTATTCTAAACTTTAATATTGTTGTATGCACAATATTTCAATAATCGGTCTTATTGTTCTTCCTAATATGTGACTTTTTCTTTTTGCCTATCTGCACTTACATGAGTATATAAAAATTCAAAAGCGTTTAAATTATTTACTGCGTTTAAAAAAAATCAAAAGAATAGCTTCATTTAATCATCCTGATTCGAAATTATTGGAAAGGATTAACAAGGAATATTTCTTTCAATATCTTTTCGAAATGGGTAATCATATAAAGAAGCAATGGTGATACTTTTATGGAAATGGTACATTTTTCTCGCAAAGAAACTTTACAAAAGGGTACTGCTTTCCCTATTAACAAATATATTTGCCTAATAAGCAAATTATATGTCTAAAAAGACAATTAACCGGATTAAAGTAGTTCTTGCTGAACAGGGCAGAACTAATAAATGGTTGGCTGAAAGTCTAAGTAAGAACGAAACAACTATTTCTCACTGGTGTACCAATGAGAAACAGCCATCATTAGAGACATTGATTGGAGTAGCAAAAGTGCTGAATGTGGATGTCCGAGAGTTACTGCATTCAACCAAATAAAAGCACAATTAGTTTTAATGTCCTTCAACGAAAACTCACGTGTCAAAATTCCCGCATTGCTTCATCTGATGAAGCTGGGATATCAGTATATACCGCTCGATCAGCAACAGCGCAGGGTGGATACCAATATCTTTGAAACTATCTTCACGCAAAGCCTGGCACGCATTAACCCCGAGGTGGCCACAGAAGAAATCCTCCGTGTACTGGATGAAGTAAGCCTGGAACTGGACTATGAAGATCTCGGAGGAAAGTTTTACGATCGGCTGACGGCAACCTCGGGTATAAAACTGATCGATTTTAAAAATTTCGACAACAATAGTTTTCACATTACCGCCGAATTGACGGCTAAAAGCGGCGATGAAGAATTCCGTCCGGACATCACCGTGCTGATTAACGGGATGCCGTTGGCTTTTGTGGAAGTGAAAAAGCCGCATAACAAAGAAGGCGTAATGGCTGAACGAAGCCGTATTAATGCACGCTTTAAAAACAAACATTTCCGCCGCTTTGCCAACATCACGCAGCTGATGGTCTTTTCCAATAACATGGAGTATGAGGACGGCATTGTGGAACCTGTATTTGGCGCATTTTATGCCACATCGGCTTATGCAGATTTACAATTCAATTATTTTCGCGAAGACGAAGATTACCCGGTAAAACAGAAATTAGGAACGATTTCAGAACAGGAAGAAAACGAGATACTGAAGGACAACAACCTTTTGGTGATCAAACATAGCCCCGAGTTCAAAATCAATAAGGAACCCCATACGCCTACACACCGTATCCTCACCTCTTTATTCAGCAGGGAGAGGTTTGCTTTCACCTTACGCTATGCCATTGCCTATGTAAAAGAGGAAAGCGGTTTGCAAAAGCACATTATGCGCTACCCGCAGATCTTCGCCACTATGGCTATAGCCGCCAAACTGGATGAAGGCAAGCGTAAAGGGATCATCTGGCATACACAAGGTTCGGGTAAAACGGCACTGGCTTTTTACAACGTGCAGCATCTTATTGACTATTACCAGAAGCAGAACATCATCCCAAAGTTTTACTTTATCGTGGACCGAATAGACCTGCTGATCCAATCTTCCACAGAATTTTCTAATCGCGGTCTGAAGGTGAAACAGGTAAACTCCCGCCTGGAATTTATACATGACCTGCAAATAGCAGGTTCGCTACATAACGACAGTGGGAAACCCGAAATCACCGTCATCAATATCCAGAAATTCAGTGAAGATGCCACCATCGTAAGATTGCCGGATTATGATATCAATACCCAAAGGATCTACTTCCTTGATGAAGCGCACAGGAGCTATAACCCTAAAGGCAACTATCTCGCCAACCTGATCAATTCAGATAAGCATGCGGTGATCATCGCTTTAACCGGCACACCCTTACTAAAAGAAGTCGCCAAAGAATACGATTCCAAACTGCTGTTTGGCAACTACATTCATAAATACTATTACAATCGCTCCATTGCCGATGGTTATACCTTGCGTTTGATCCGTGAAGAAATCGAAGGCAGCTTTAAAATGGAGATGAAAGATGTGATGGAGCAGATCAAGCTCCTGAAGGGTGACATCAAAGCTTCGGATGTATATGCCGAACGAAAGTTTGCACAGGGCCTATTGAATTACATCACAAAAGATTTAAACGAGTTCAAGGATTACTGGCAGGACCAGAGCCTGGGCGGCATGGTCGTTTGCGATTCTTCTAAACAAGCCAAGATGCTTTTCCAGCTATTTGAAGAACGGTATGGTGAGCAGGAAACCGACGCGGCACAGTTGTCCATATCCGCCGAACCGTTTGTTCCTTGTGGCAAGCATGCTGACAAGCCTTTAACCGCGGCATTGATCCTGCATGATGAAAATGACAAAAGTGTACGCAAGGAACTCATCAAAGCATATAAAGCCGGTAAGATCGATTTGCTTTTTGTCTATAATATGCTGCTTACGGGTTTCGATGCCAGGCGTTTGAAAAAGCTTTACCTGGCGCGTGTTATCCAGGACCATAACTTGTTGCAGACTTTGACCCGCGTAAATCGTCCGTACAAAAAGTACCAGTATGGCTATGTAGTTGACTTTGCAGATATATCAAAAGCATTCGACCGTACGAATCAATTGTATTTTCGGGAACTGCAGGACGAATTAGGTGATGAAATGGAAATGTACTCACACCTGTTCAAATCAGAAGCAGAAATCAGGGCGGAGATTGAGAACATTAAAGAGGCACTGTTCCATTATGATACGGACAACCGCGAACTCTTTTCTCAGCAGATCGCGCAGTTGACGGATAAGAAAGAACTGATGCAATTGGTCAAAGCCCTGCGCAATGCTAAGGAGTTGAAAAACCTGATTGCCTTGCAGGGTATAAAAGGATTAGGTGAGCTGGTTGACTTTGATGTATTGAACCGCCTGATGGTAGAGGCACAAAACCGGCTTAACAATCTCAACTTTATAGAGAACATCGGCAAGGAAGAAGCTGCTCAAAACCTCCTAAATGCAGCTTTGGAAGACATAATCTTTCAGTTCATTAAAGTGGGAGAAGAAGAGCTGAAGCTGGCGGATGAGCTCAAAGAACAATTGCGCAAAACCCGGGAAGCTTTGCAAAGCAATTTTGACCAGGGGGATCCGCATTTTGTAAGTCTGAAGGAAGAGTTGGAACGCATTTTCCGGAAAAAGAACCTCACCGAAACCGCGCAGGCAGATATGGTGGAGAACCTGCCCCTGCTACGCAAGATATATGATGAAGCGAAAGAGCTGAACCGCAAAAATGCACTACTCAAAGCCAAGTACAGCAACGATGAAAAATATGTACGCATTCACAAGCGCCTGACTGAAAAAGGAACGCTCAATGCCAAAGAAATGCAACTGCACCGTGCGCTGATGCTGGTAAAAAATGAAGTAGACAGCAGACTCGAAAGCCAGGAAGATTACTTGAGCAACGAAGCCTTGTTTGACCGTTACCTGGTTAAGCTGGTAGCACAGCAATTTGTGGTGAATGAAAAAATAGATTTAGATACAGATACACGCCAGAATGTCAGTTCCCTGATCGGGAAAGAATATTTTCAATTGTATCATAACCGATATTAAGCAATGACATTAGATATTAACTATACGACAAAAACGAAGCAGCTCATAGACAACCTGAAGAGTGTGTGTGCCAACTATGGTTTAGGCAATGATGGCAACGAATTCAAGATTATCTCGCAGGTTTTTTTGTACAAATTTTTAAACGATAAATTCCGCTACGAAGTAAAAAAGCTGAAGCCGGAATTGGATGAGCATAAAGATTTCAGTGCCGCACTAACCAAGCTTAAAAAGAAAGAGTATGAGCTGCTGATGGATTTGCTTGATGAGAATGTGCCAAGACTGAGACCAGATCAGCTCATTGCACACCTGCACAATATCCAGAACAGCGGTGATTTTGCTAAAACTTTTGATGACACGCTTAATGATATCAGTACAAAAAATGCTGATACACTGTCCATAAAATCTATAACCGGGGCTAAAGACAAAGTGTTTGACCGGCTAAGTACATTTATTATTGACGAATCACAAAGAGACGCTTTCTGTCGGGCACTGATTAACAAACTGTTTGAATTCAGCTTCGAGCAAAGCTTTGAAAGTTATTTCGAAGAGAAATATGATTTCTTTAAAGACATTTTTGAATACCTGATCAAGGATTACAACTCCGATTCGGGCGGGAAATATGCAGAGTACTATACTCCTAATGCCGTTTCCCGGATCATTGCCAATATCCTGGTGCCCGGTAAGGTAAAACAGGCCCGATGTTACGATCCCAGTGTGGGATCGGGATCGCTGTTGATGTCGCTGGCGCACAAAATAGGAGAAGATAAGTGTACCATCTACTCAGAAGATATTTCGCAGAAATCGAGCACTATGCTGCGGTTGAACCTGATCCTGAACAACCTGACACACAGTATTCCCAATGTGATCAAGACCAATACGATTGCGCAACCGTTTTATCTGGAGAAGCTGAAGTTTGACTATATCGTATCCAACCCACCCTTTAAGCTCGATTTTTCCGATTTCAGGGACGATCTGGAGAATGACAGTTTTAAAGAGCGCTTTTTTGCCGGCATACCCAATGTACCCAAAGCCAAGAAGGAGTCTATGGCGATCTACCTGCTCTTTATACAACACATTATGTACAGCCTGAACGATAGCGGCAAGGCAGCTATCGTTGTACCGACCGGGTTTATTACGGCACAGAGCGGTATAGAAAAGAAGATCCGCGAGCGGTTGATAGATAAAGGCTGGCTGCGTGGCGTAGTGAGTATGCCCAGCAATATTTTTGCGAGCACCGGCACCAATGTATCCGTACTATTTCTCGATAAAAAAGCGGACAGCGAACACATCGTATTAATGGATGCCAGCAAGCTGGGCGAAACGGTAAAAGAAGGCAAGAATCAGCGCACCGTACTGACCCGTGAAGAAGAAGCCCGTATTGTAAACACGTTTAATAATAAAGAAGCTGTAGAAGACCTATCGGTATTGGTGACAAAAGTGCAGGTACAGCAAAAAAATTATTCCTTCTCTGCCGGGCAGTATTTTGAAGTGAAGATCGATTATGCGGATATTACTGGGACGGAGTTCGCAGCTAAGATGAAAGGCTTTGAAGAAAGGCTGAATACTTTATTTGCAGAAGGCAATCGTTTGGATAAGGAGATTCAAAAACAATTAAAGGGGGTGAGATATGAGTAAGTGGAAGCAAACATCAATCGGTGAATTTATAGATTTCAATCCTTCTGAATCAATCCGAAAAGGTGCAGTTGCTCGGAAAATTGGGATGGACAAATTAGGTGTGTTCCAAAGAAAAATAAATGGTTCAGAGTATGCAGAATATTCAGCAGGTCCAAAATTTCGAAACGGTGATACTGTTGTCGCTAAAATAACTCCCTGTCTTGAAAATGGGAAAACAGCATTGGTAGATATACTAGAAGAAGATGAAATTGCTTTTGGTTCATCCGAATTTATTGTATTAAGAGAAAATGAGAACTCCGATTCAAAGTTCATTTATTATTTAGCCAGGAGTCCCTTGTTTAGAGAACGTGCCATCAGTTGTATGGAAGGCACATCAGGTAGAAAACGTGTAAATGAAGGAGCGTTAAAAAGGCAAGAGATTTATATTCCTGTCTCAAAACTAGATCAACAGAAAATCGTCGCTGTTTTATCTGCTTTAGATGATAAAATAGAACTCAATAACCGCATCAATGCCGAGTTGGAGCAGATAACAAAAACACTATATGATTATTGGTTTGTGCAATTTGATTTTCCGGATGCCAACGGAAAGCCTCATAAGTCATCCGGTGGGAAAATGGTGTATAATGAGGTGTTGAAGAGGGAGATTCCGAAGGATTGGGAAGTGACAGTTTTCGACGATTGGATTGAAGAAACAAAGGCTGGCGATTGGGGAAAAGAAACAGAAGAAGGAAATTACACAGAAAGGGTTTATTGTATAAGAGGTGCAGACATTAATGGCTTGAATGGGAAAGGTGAAATAAAAGCGCCCGAGCGCTTTATTTTAAAGAACAACCTTTTTAAAGTGTTAGAACCTAATGATTTTATTATTGAAATTTCTGGAGGAAGCCCTACTCAATCAACTGCGAGAATCGCACTGTTGACAGAAAAAACTTTAGAACGATTTGATACAGAGGTAATCTGTTCAAACTTTTGTAAGGCTGTTTCTATAAAGGATGAAAAGTACATTTTCAACTTTCAGCAGGAATGGCAAAGGTTGTATGATTCAGGTGTTTTCTTCGGTTATGAAGGTAAAACAAGTGGAATAAAAAACTTCTTGTTCGATTCCTTTATGACTTCATATTATGTCGCCTCTCCTGATAAGAAGATCGTTGAAAAATATTATGAGGTAGTAAAGCCTTTAGAGGAGAAAAAGCAATCCAATTTACAACAAAACCAACAACTCTCCGCCCTCCGCGATTGGTTGCTACCTATGTTAATGAACGGGCAGGTGAAGGTTATGGATGTTGCAAAAGAATATCATGATGCGGAAGAACAGCCAGTATTGGCTGCAGAGCCGCCAGCTACTTATGGAACGCTCCCAAAATTGAACATCCCTGATAGCAGGAGAAATTTTGCCAAACAAGTGCTGGCAGGTAAAATTGTTTCGGAATTTAAAGATGATCCCAACTTTACCGACATCAAATTCCAGAAGATACAGTTCCTGGCAGAGCACATCATAGAAGCCGATCTGAAGCTGAACTATTATTACCAGGCTGCGGGTCCTTATGATAATGTATTCATGCATACCATCTACAATGATTTCCGCAAACAAAATTGGTTTGATTGCCAGAACAAGCAAATTCTTCCATTAGAAAAGCAGGGAAAGATCGAGGAGTATTACCAGGCATACTTTGCGCCGGTACAAAGCCAATTAAATAAGTTATTTGAACTGATGTATCAAACCACTGAAGCAAAAGCAGAAATCATCGCTACACTCTATGCCGTCTGGAACAATCGCATCATCGAAAAACGAACAATAACTGATCGGGAGTTGATGCAAGACTTTTACCAGTGGAGTGATCGCAAACGGCAATATTCAGAAGAGCAGGTATCCGAAGGGTTACAATGGTTACGGACACATCAAATGGAGCCGAAAGGTTTCGGGAAATTGATTAAAAAGGCGAAGAGTAAAAAATAATGTTTATGACCTTGCACGAAGCAATACAGGCTGTACTAAAAGAGCATAACCACCCTATGCGGGCAAAGGACATTGCTGATGCAATAAACCAAAAAGGCTATTATGCTCGTAATGATCGAGAGCCGCTACAAACCAGCCAGGTATATGCCCGTGTCAGGAAGTACCCTTTGTTATTGGAGAACATCAATGGTTTAATAACACTTGCCGAAAATCCTCGGTGGAAGATGATAAACGAAGGTTATCTGTACCTGAAAGAGAACCTGAGAGGTGTTTTTTCAGACGATGATATCCAGTACATTATAGCCGTTCTTTTCTTTTACAAGAGATTACTGGACATTAATGACCGTCCAGGAAGAAAATACCCGATAGATTTTCTGCACTACGATGATGCACTGGATACGCGTGCAGATAGGTGGGCAGAAAAAATACGTGAGATAGAGCGATTTCATATAGCGCCGGAAGGAGTATTTGATGAAATATCGGCACTATTACAACGTATAGATCACTTAAAGCGCCGGGGTATATTATCTATTATTACCCGGATAGATACATCCCCATTTGATGACCTGGCTTTTGGCAATATTTACGAATACTTTCTTTACCAGAATGCACGGGAATTGTCCGGATACGACCACTCTACCCCGGAGACGGTAAGGAATTTGATCCCGGAATTGCTTCAGGTGAAAGAGGGTGGTATTGTTTATGACCCGGTGGCTGCCGTCGGTGGCTTGTTGAGTAAAGTGTACAGCCTTCATAAAAAAGTTTTACTGCAAGGATCGGAGATTACCAAGCGCATAGCCCAGCTCGGTAATATGAACCTGATGATGTATGGGTACAATCATAACAATACGATAGACGACAAGGACTGTTTTAATGAATTAAATAGCGATAAACAGTTTGACTTTATCATCGGGGATCTTCCGATAAACGGCGTCGCCAATTCATCTGAAACCCGCACATTGTATAATCGATTCGGGTTGCAAATGTCCAAGTCAGAAAAAGGCTTCGGTCCTCTTGTTTTGTTCAGTTATGACAAATTGTCCTATGAAGGTAAAGCAGTAATTACTGTTTCAGAAAGTTTCTTAACTAAGAGTGGAAAAGAAAAAGAAATAAGAAGAATCTTAGTGGATGATGATGTGGTAGAAACAGTGATCAGCCTGCCCAAAGGTACCTACAGACCCTACACAGAAGCCAAATCTTCTATCCTTATTCTGAATAAGCATAAGCCCGCATACCTGAAAGAGAAAATAAAATTCATCAGGGCTAACGTAGTGCTTGAAGATAAAAAATCGCTTCTGCTAGATATCGACCAGGTACTTAAGGAATATCAGGAGGAAATACCTGGTAACAAACCTATACCCATCATTAGTATCAGGGATGTAAGGGACGACCTGAACCTGTCTGCTGAAGTATATGACACGCAGTTTTTCCTGGGAGACCAGATGCTTAAGGAAGGTACCGCTAAGCATCTAAAAGACGTGACGCATATCAGGTCCGGGGTTTTACCTGTAAAAGAAGAATCACCTGTGGAAGGAGAATTAGCGGTGATAAAAGTGGAAAATCTGTCAAAAGATATTTTGGATATCAACCTGGATGTGCATACGGTTTCATCAAAAACATATAATAGTCATAAGAACACACGGGCGATTATTCGCCAGAAGTGTGTGCTTATTGCCAAGATCGGCGATAGTTTGAAACCTACTATTTTCCTTCCTACACCTGAATACCCCGAAATCTTGCTTCATACGAATATACTTGCGCTTATTCCGAAGGACGAAACATTAAATTTGGAATATCTGTATTACTCCCTGTATTCGCCTTTCGTTATAGAACAACTCGAATCCACAGCGAAGAAAAAAGGAGCCTTGATACCTTTTCTTAATAAAAAAGATATTGAAGATATCATCATTCCTCTTGAAAGTTTAGCTAGTCAGGCATCATTTGTTCAGACTCAGAAAGCCAGCTTGATCGCCACTGAAAACAGGCGATTGGAGGAAAAGAAAAGAATGATGGGTTATGAAGAAGAAAGCAGGGAAGCGGAAATCAATATTGTCAGAACCATCACCCATCAGCTTAAACATAACCTGACAGGTATCGACGCACTTATCCGGAAAATAGCAGCTATAGTGCATAAAAATGGCATAGGCGCTGCTACAGAATATAACCCTGATGATCCCATCCTGTTAAATCAGGAAGGATTTGAGCCGCCGGAAAACGATACGCTGAAACAGACAGTGGATAAGGCTTTGAAAAAATCTACCTTATTAAACCAGATATTGACCGATGTTAAAAAAGCGATTCATCTGGAAATGAAATTTACTGATGAAAATCTTTTTACTCTTTTTAATGATTTAAAGAATGAGTTTAAGGACATTTTTATTGACGTAAAAGGAGATCGGAGCCTCATACTGCGAATATCGAAATCACACATGGAAGATTTATTAGACACGCTGATCAACAATGCTATTCAGCATGGTGGCTTGTCAAAAGAGACGCTGCGCATTAGTTTTACGATAAAGAAAGAGCCCGCTGCCATAAAAATAGAATACCGTAATAATGGGAGACCTATTGGTATATCGGAAAAGGATTTTAAATCTATTGCTACGAAGTCACAGTATAGTACCGGAACAGGAGTGGGTGGATATTATATCAATAAAATTATTGAGGCACATTCCGGAAGTTTAAAAGTAGATACTGATGTAAATTCCGGTGTACAAATGATTATTGAATTACCTTTAAATACAGATGCCAATGAATAAGGCTTTATTATTGATTGACGACAAGGAAGAATTCAAAGAGAGCTTTCAAACTATAGCCCAGAGAAAAAGCTATAATATAGCCTGGGGAAAAAGCCTAGAAGAAATGAAGGCGAAATTGCCGCAACTGTATAGAAAAATAACGGCTATTGTATTGGACATTAAGTGTTTGATGACCAACGATCAGGAAATAGAGAATGAAGATTTTATTCTGAGTGCTTTGTTATTTCTGCAGGCTGAATACAAAGACCTTCCGAGGATAATACTAACAGGAGATGAAAAAGCATTTGACTTTGCCCGTTTTGCCAAAGATGAACATGTCTTTCGTAAAGATCCGAAAGATATAGAGCAGTTGTTTGAACGATTAGAGCAATATGCACAACAACATGCGCTTAGAATTAAAACTGCCGACGAAAAGGAGTTCCATAAAATCATAGAAGGAACAGAAGGGCGAAAGCTGGAATTCAAATCTTCTTTACAATATTGTACAAAGGAGAATATTGAAAAAAAAGAATTAAGATTTGAAATCTTAAAGACACTTGCCGCCTTTGCCAATACAGACGGAGGAACGCTTTTAGTTGGAGTAACAGATAACAAGAATATTTATGGTCTGGAAAACGGGGATTTTACGACCATCGCTGCCGAAAATAAACACGACGGCTACAAGCTTTTAATAGATAGCCTGATGGTAGCTTCCTTTGGTGGTGCTTTTCATGCTAACCTCGAGGAAATTAAGTTTTATACGATCAATGACCGAACGGTCTGTAAGATTACGGTAAAAGGAAGATACACAAGTCCTGTCTTTGTAAAAAAGAAAGTGCCTAACAAACCTGCTTACGCTGCTTTCTTTATAAGAGCACAGGCAAGCAGCTTAGAATTGATCGGTGATGAAATAGAAAAACATATTAAAGCTAATTGGGAGTGATTACAGAGCCGGTAAATAACCAAAAATGAACGATAAGCATCCGGAAAAACACGCAGTACAAAACATCCTGCGCTTTTGGCGGGATACCGAGGTGTTTAATCTGCCCGATTTTGTTACCGGCGCCGCTGATCAATATTCGCTCCTGAATCTCCATCAACCCTTGCCTTGGCTGCAGGGGTATCGGTCGCCAAAGCAAGGACATACTCTCCAATACATCATTGTGATTGGCAGCATTTCAAAAACCGATGTCTTTACCGCCATCAGCAAACAATATGATCCCGGTGGCAGCGAAATAAACGAAGAGCAACTGCAAGCCATTAAAGGAAATACGTTCTTGTTTTGTGCCATCGTAAACGAAGAAGGTCGGGTAACTGAAAACTATCTGTTGCCTTCCTACCTGGTAGGCTTACAGCTTTTGCAAGAAAAAAAGTCGCTCGAAGAAGTAGATCAACAGCTGGAATATGAAGCGCAATTGTTTGAAGAACGTAATAATATTCCGCAAGTAGCGACCATACTCGATGAAACTGATTCTGCAGTAAACATAGTTACTTTGCGTACCGGCGATCTGTTTGCAATAGGGAAACTACAGGAGGAAATAACCTATCTCAAAACCTTAACCGCTTCCTGGAATCCGCAAGAGCAGCTAAGTATCTATTACAAGGTGGTAGAAAGTAAGAAAGAAGTGGAAGTGCCTTTTTTGAATAGCTTCTACCTCGAAGATCTGAACTATCTGATCCATACTCCGGCACAAAAACTCAACAAAAATGTACAACAACTGCTGGCTGATACAGTAGATGAAAAAAGCCGTATCAATATTCTTGAAAACAGGCTTGCCTTCTTGGCGACTATAGACGCCGCGCAGCTGAATACAGCTCGCTGGCCTAATTCCTTGTCTTACAGCTTATACCATGCACAATTAGGCGGGGTACAAGAAGCCCTTAAAACACTGGAAGATGGAGGCGTATTCAGTGTAAATGGACCGCCGGGTTCCGGAAAAACGACTCTGTTGAAAGATGTGATCGCTAACATAATTGTAGCCCGCGCGCAGAAGATGATCGACATAGGAGTGGATCATATATTTGAAAGAAGGGCTAAACAGATAGACCTGGATGACGGCTCTTTTACCTACTATTACCACGAGCTCAACAAAGCGTTTTTGGGCGAATATGGCATAGTGGTCAGCAGTAACAATAACTCGGCGGTGGAAAACATATCGAAAGAGCTGCCCAATATAAAATCGGTTGCCGTTGACGATTTTGAAGAGTTGGACTACTTTAAGGCTTTCGCCACCCGCCTGAAAGAGGAGGAAAGCCAAGAAAACTGGGGCATACTTGCGGCTGTCTTGGGCAATAAAGCCAACAGGGCGCAATTCGCTTCCCGGTTTTGGTACGATGATAAGCAAAATAATATTCCCGGTTTTTTTACGTTGCTTAAAAATATCGTCAGGGAAGAAAACGCTCAAAACGATCCGGATCACAGGGAAGCCTATAGCGCTGCCGTAGCGCGGTTTAATGAATATAATGCAACACTAAGCCAGTTTAAAGCACTAATCACCCAGTATCACCAACTCCTTACCCAATACCCGGATAAACAGGTACAACTGGCAATGCTTGGCAACAGGCAACAGGAAGTTGAGCAGGTATTACATGAATACCAGGAACGACTGAAACAGCTGAGTAGTGCCTGGCAGGAAAAAGATCAGCAGCAGAAACAATATCAACAGAACCTGACGCTGCTCAAAGAAACGCGGCCGCGGTTTTATTGCCTGCAAGAATTGTTCGGTACCAAAGCATTCAAAGAATTTAAATCACTTTTTACGGCACAAGCAAAACAAATATTAGCCTTGCAGAACGTGCTGCAACACCTGAATGAAGAGCTGCAGTCTACTAAACTTGCAGTAAGCAGTAAAGAAGAGGAGCTAAACAACATACTCAAACAAAAAAAGGTACAGAAGCAAGACCATGAGCGCTTTACCAAACTAAAGCATCACATACAGGATACTTACGCTATTAATAATAGTAATATGCCTGATGAAACTTTTTATACAGCCGATATAAAAACACTGCACGTAAGCATGCCCTATTTCTCCGGCAAAATAGCCGCAGTACAAACAAAAATCTTCCTGGAAGCTCTAAAAATACAGGAGTTGACAATCAAGATCAATGAGTCACGGTTTTCAAAAAATCTCAACTATTTTTTTGGGGTATTGCAGGGAAAACCGGTAAAAAACACCGATGCGTTGCAACATCTTTGGGATACCTTCTTTATCTGTGTACCGGTAGTATCTACCACCCTGGCTTCGGTTAGGAGGCAGTTTGCTCCCGATCTGAAGATTGGCTGGACATTAATCGATGAAGCGGGGCAGGCTGTCCCGCAGTCAGCAATGGGTATCATTAATCGTTCCAAACGAACGGTAATCATAGGTGATCCCTTGCAGATAGAGCCAGTAGTAACCATACCCAACTCCCTGGTTGAGAAATTGCGGGCTCAGTATAATGTGTCTATTCGTTGGTCGCCTTATAAAAACTCCCTTCAACAATTGGGTGATCGTATAAATCGGCTGGGATCGGTTATCACACATAATGATGAACAAACCTGGACTGGTTTCCCGCTACGGGTACATCGTCGGTGTATAGACCCAATGTTCTCTATCTCTAATAATATTGCCTACAATGGACAAATGGTACTGCCAGAAGACATGAAAGGAGCAGGCAGCCCGACTGATACACTTTTTCCCACAAAATGGCTGCATATTGAAGGAAAGCAGATTGTCAATAAACATGTGGTCATTGAAGAAGTGAAAGCACTGGAAGAAATACTGCAGCAGATGATCTTGCAACCTGATTTCAAATCACAAGATATCTATGTGATAAGTCCTTTTAGAAGTGTAGCAGACTATTGCCGCTATCGGTTTAGTGAAGTAAAATATCCAAACGTAAAATGCGGAACCGTGCATACCTTCCAAGGAAAAGAAGCCAATACGGTATTTTTAGTGTTAGGCACAGGTGCAGGCAATGGAGGTGCCAGAAGCTGGGCCTCGGCCAAACCTAACTTGCTGAATGTAGCAGTAACAAGGGCTAGGAAACATCTTATCGTGATTGGTAACAAAGATTTATGGCGCACAAAAAATTATTTCAACGAATTGTTCAGCAAAACGTATCGAAAGGAGTAAACATCCGAATTCAAGATACACGAATTTAAGGGAAGTTGACGCCAATCAAGAAACTTCATAAGTACAGCCATTGTAGAACAAATTTGCGAAAGTTGCTTTAATTATTCGAATTTAATCATTTAGTCGATGAATTGATCTACTCTTTTTGACTGAGGATCTCGTGGTCATTGAAGTCCCGAGACTTTTACAGTGCTTCAAATTGGATGGAAAAGCTTGAAATTTCCTTTAAATCCTCAATTAACCGGTTCGACATTTGTCCAGTCGTCCCGACAAAATAAGGAAGAGGCTCAAAGAAATTAGGGCCTTTTTTTATGCTTCATCACATATACATTTTACAAAGCCTGAAGGACGGGAAATATTACATTGGTTACACAACGGATGTAGAGGAGCGTCTTAAATTTCATAATGCGGGTTTACAGCGATCTAAACATTTCAACATCCACCGCTTCTTGGTACGGCATATATTATCTTGCCTGAAACGAACAAATTGAACACTTTGTCTTTTACAGAAGGGAGCATCATTTTCCATGTTTTTCCCTTGTCTGATGATCTGAAAATGCCGTTAGGATGACCACAGAAGAAGTTTTCACCAACCTGGATAATTGAGGAAATGGAGGATTGCGCCGGAAGGCCGGCATCAATGGGCTGCCAGGTTTTACCACCGTCGCAGGAGGTTCGCACCCGCCTGGTATTCGATTTGGTATTGAACGTGATTGCAGCAAATCCGCCTTGAATGCTTTCTACCGCTATACCTACACCTCCCTCACTAATCACCGCTTCCCAGTTTTCACCGCCGTCAGCAGACCGGATTATACCGCGCTGGCTGGTAGCCAGGAGTATGCCGTTTGATTCAACCAATTTCATTACCCAGCCGCCAGCTTGCACTTGTTTCCAGGTTTTTCCATTGTTCGTGGATTTAAACAGGCCCTTGTCGCAGCCGATGAAAACCGAGCCCCTGGCAGTTTCAAAAACCGTACGTATCTCTCTCTCGTGGAAATTTGTATACGCAGGCGACCATGTACCCGTTCCGCTTATTTTTTGTAAAATCTGACCTTCATAATTATAAGCCAGTATTCCGTTCCTGCCCGGCGCTATACTGCTCTGTTGACCCGGGAAGACCTCTTTTGTCCAAAATGAAAATATGGAATTTCGCTGACTGTGGTATAGCCCATTGCCGGCACGTAAATAGAATCCATTATCGTTCGCAAATAAACCATCCCGTTGTATAGCCTCTTCCCGAACGTTTGCAGGCAGCCCATCACTGATATCCTGCCATGTTTGACCGCCATCAGCAGATCTGAAAACGATGTTGGCAGCCCCCGGCTTATTGTTAGTCGACTCTGGCTGACTGTCCCTGGTTGGAAAGACAAAGGTGTACAGAAGAAGGAGCAAAAAGGCAAGGCTGAAGATCTTCATGGTTATAGTTTATTTGGTTAAACAATAAACTAAAGGTATCGGGCGTCGACCCGCATGACGCTTTTTAATAGTAAAGAAGTGTAAAGGATGCGTAAAACGTTTGTAAAACCACCGGAAAACGGTCTTTAAAAGGTTATTTTGCACTCATGAAGCCATTTATTCTCGTAGGATCTTCAGTCATGATAGTTGCCGTTTTGATTTCCGCGGCTCCATTTATCAATAAAAAGAATGAGATACCGGGGAAGCATTTAGAAGTTGTATTACGGGATTTAGGGCATCAGCTTTTGCTTGCAGCTAAAGATTCTTCATCGCGGGTGTTGCCGGTCAGGAAATTAAATTCAACTACCTACCAGCTTTCCTTTCAAAATGACTTTGGTCTTATTTCAGATACACTGATCAATTTAGTTCAACGGACATTTCAAAGAAATGCCCTGACAGATGATTATATAGTGAATTTGAAGAGTTGCAAGCAAAATGAAACTGTTCTGGCATTCGAAAAAAATGGCCAGACAGGCGATTTAACACCGTGCAGAGGTCGTACGATCGAGGTGGGTTGTTATGTTATTGACATTGATTTTTTGAAAGAAAATAAGTTTAATTTCTTCTGGCTGTTGCTGTTGCTTATCCCTTTGAGCATCGTTGGTTGGTATATAAAAGGTAAGTACCGGAAAAAAGAAGAGGCGACATCAATCTCCGATAATAACGATTATATACAGTTAGGAAACTTCAGATTTTATACAGCTAATAATATGCTTAAAAGTGGAGATAAAATTATTAGCCTGTCGGAAAAAGAGACAAAAGCACTAAAAATATTTGCTGAGAATATCAATCAGATCGTGGAAAGGGAAAAAATGATGAAAGAAATCTGGGAAGATGAAGGTGTAGTTGTGATCAGTAGAAATGTTGATGTATTGGTGTCTAAATTACGTAAGAAGTTAAGCGATGATAACTCCCTTAAATTTATTAATGTACACGGCAGGGGTTACAAATTTATGATTGAGTAAAACCCGGCAACAGCCTTTATCTGTCTTTCACACACAGCTTTCATAAATACTGCTGCGATGACCGCTGACTAACCTCGCTTACGCCTCATTGGTTTTAAATTCTTCGATTTCTTCCAGGTATCTTTTGGCCTCAATGATAGAAGCCCACTCACGCCCGCCCATTAAAAGGCGGAACCATTTTTTGCCGGCATTTTTAAAAGAGATGTTACGATACAACCACAGCGATGCCAAAAATAATAATAGTGATATGGGAAAGGTGATCAGCCAGAATTTAATATCAGTTAGCATCCACTGTGTGTTCCAATAAAAGGTGGTATAAAAAGGTGCCTGTAAAAAAAGAATCCGGACAATATTGATAGTTGAAATCTGCAGTTCTGTTAACTTTTTTTGTGTATCAACAAGGCTGGATTCATAATTGATCTGGTTGATCAATATGACCTGTTTTATATAGGCTGCCACGGCGTAGATATTGAACGCTGCTATAACAGCTATGGAGGTGGAGAAGTAGAGATGTTTGAAACGGTCGCCTGCCACCAATAGCACCAGAAAAAGGACCCATATAATTCCCAGTGCGATCATCCAGTTTTTGAAAGTGGATAATCCATTGAGCTTGGATTGGGCCTTATGTTTTTGCAGGGACTCAAATGTTTTAGTACTCAATGCCCGGGATTGAAGGTTCAGTATACGGGCCTGCTCCAGTTGCTTGTTGGATGCGTCCCACATTTTTTTTAATTCAATGTCTTCCATTTTTTATATACGTTTGGTTGATGTTTTGCTTTATTTTTTCTTTAATCCGGTTTAATTTAGTGGCTACATTGGTTGCTGTAATACCAATGATCTCTGCAATTTCTTTGTAACTTTTTTCTTCCAGGTAGAGGATGATGAGCGCTTTGTCAAATTCCTTTAAAGCGCCAATTTCTTGTTGTAATAGTTGTTGTTTGTCTTCCTCTTCTTTCATTGACCCTAAATGGGCTGCTTCTTCTGCATGGATGTCGGATAGCGGGATATTGGGTATTGATCTTTTCGTTTTCCGGTAGTAGGAAATAGCAACATTGAGAGCCACGCGGTAGAGCCAGGTGGAAAATTTATGGTCGGGCCGGAAGCGTGCGCGTCCTTTCCAGAGTGTAAGAATGATTTCCTGGGCAAGGTCTTCACGGTCGGCAGGCTGGCTGCAATACGCGTTGCATATTTTAAAGATCAGCGCTTTATTGGCTTCAATGAGTTGTATAAAAGGGTCTTGTTCGGGTGGCATGAGAATGAGTAACCATTTAAGATATTAAACGGCGGGATGATCAAAAAATCACAAAAACTGGTGGTATTTTTTCCGTGATCATAATCAATCAGCCGTTTTGCTCAGTTTCTGAACAGGTAAACACATAAAAAGAATGTCGGCCCGGCAACATAAGCCGATTAAAAAAAAGCCCCGGTTTGTGCGCACACCAACCAGGGCCTTTTAACCAACTACTTAAAACTCAATACTTATAACTCAATACTTATCACTAGTGTCCGGTTAAATTAGGTTGATTTTCAATTGAATATTGTTTAGTTCTTTGATATCTTGGTTTTCGGTGTTGTCAAAAAGGTCTCTGATCGGCGTTTTGTCGACAAGCGACATACCTATTA